>Ga0155411_105_pt1 | contig 62792 bp, 64 predicted proteins | sample RifCSPhighO2_02_FD_106379 | JGI IMG/M metagenome (GOLD analysis project Ga0155411, IMG submission 106379) | Candidatus Levybacteria bacterium RIFCSPHIGHO2_02_FULL_40_29
TGGGCAAGTTAATATGTCCCTGTTAAAAGGATATATTGTTTGACACTTGACGCATCTGTAAAACTTTTTCATTAAAAATCAAATTCAACTTCCACTTCGCCCTCATCATCATAGTAAATTTCTAGTACTGGAATATCCACCCCAAGGGCCTCCAATACTCTCCTTACGTCTTCTTGCTGCTCTCTCCATTCTTCATGAAGGACTGTTACTGATATCCCCGCTCCTTCGCGCTTTTTTAGATAAAGAGCTGCATCGAGCGCAGCGCAGGCCGCTGTTTCTCCTCTGCCAGGACTTTTTTTCAGAACGATTTCTTTTGCTCTTTTGTAGGGCTTTTTAAGAATTATTGCGCCGTGTTTATTGGTTTCCGTGTGGCCAGTATCTTGTAGGGAACGTATAATTTCGTCTGCGTCTTCTTGTAGGGTTGACTCCATAATTAGCACATCCGGAGAAAATCCCCTCTCTGAAATCATGCTTTGATATGAGGAAAGATCCAGGTCTTGACTGTGAGCGTTGAGATCATCAACGAAAAGCATTCGTTGTACATCCAAGCCCATCCCAGCCAGAAATGAGGCGACTCTTCCTCCTATTTCTGCTCCTTGCTCGTGTTTTCTCGTTGGCTGTTCATCTGTATAAATATGAGCAGCCTCGACAACTACAGCTGGTCTTTCCATACCAGCTACTAGAGATTGAATATGTTCTAATTTTGCTTCAATTCCTCCCATAATAAATAAAAAATCCGTCCCCTTTAAAAATCTAAACAATTTTTAAAGCGACGGAATTACCGTGGTGCCACGCTTCTTCCTAATTAAAAATCCTTCTGTTTTAGCCTTGACAGAAAGCAAATTAGCTTATTTGTTGCATACTTTCCTTCCGGATTTTTTCTGCAACTGACTCCGGAGCTCTAGGGACGAAGTCCTTTCTCCATCAACGTCAAGAAGATTATATATCATTTTTAGACTATAAGTCAAATTCTAGGTTTAGATTTTAAACTACATTTTTTCGGATGGAGATGGAGATATTAAAAAAGAAGTAGAAGAAAAAGTAAAAGAACCAAGGTTAATTCCTGTTCTCCAGACCTAATGCCGCTCGGTAATCCAATTGTTTTTCTAGAAATATTTTGGTAATATGCTAATCCTATGGAGAGAGCGCTTGCCGCAGTAATAATTATTTTGGTTTTGGTCGGTATAGGATTTCTTATTCTTAGAGAAAGACAATCCACGACAAATACCACGGACGACTTTGCTTTACAGACTGTTACCCCCTCCCCTCGCCCGGAAAGTCCTACTCTTAAAATCGAAGATCTTAAAGTAGGAACTGGCGCTGCGGTTAAAGAGGGAGACACTATAACCATTCATTATCAGGGTGCTCTGTCAAGCGGTCAGGTATTTGACAGTTCTTACAAAAGAGGAACTCCTTTTGAGACTGAAATCGGCGTAGGCAGGGTTATTGAAGGATGGGATAGGGGGGTCTTAGGAATGAAAGTAGGAGGAAAAAGAAGACTAATTGTTCCGCCTAGTCTTGCATATGGGACATCAGGAGTAACTGGGGTTATTCCGCCGAACGCTACTTTAATGTTTGAGCTTGAACTTTTGGCAATAAAGGAAAAAGAGTTGTCGCCGACTCCTACTGAAGAAGAATCAGAATCACCTACTCCTACCCCGCAAGAAGAAAACTAGCTTTTTTGCTACAATCAATAAGACTAGTGAAAATAATATTTTTCGAAGTACAGGATTGGGAAAAGGATGCTCTTTCCGGAAAGTTCCCCGATGCGGAGCTCGTATCAGATCTTTTGTCTGCTAAGAATTCATCAGAGTACTCCGAGCTTGAGGTAATTTCTACATTTGTTTACTCCGCCCTTACAGAGGAAGTTCTAAAGACGTTTCTAAGTCTTAAGCATATCGCTACCCGTTCATCAGGTTTTGATCATATTGATCTTGATTACTGTAAGAACCATGGGATTAGCGTATCTAACATCCCAGAATACGGAAGCAATACCGTAGCAGAGCATACTTTCGCTTTGATTCTTTCTCTTACCAGGAAAATCTACAAATCCGTAGACCAGGTAAAAAATCTCAACTTTGAACATAAGGAGCTTACGGGAATTGATATTCATGGTAAAACATTAGGAATAGTCGGGCTTGGAAAAATAGGAATTAATGTTTTGCGTATTGCCAATTCTTTTGGAATGAAAGTTATTGTTCACACGACTTTGGAAGATGAAAATTTGAAAAAAAAGTTTAATTTTGAATATACGGATCTGGGAGAGCTTCTTAGGAAATCCGATATCGTAACTCTTCATGTTCCCCTAAACCCTGACACAAAACATATGATAAATAAAGAAAACATAACTAGCTTTAAAAAAGGAAGCTATCTTATCAATACTGCGAGAGGAGGGCTGATTGAGACCGAGGCGATTCTTCTAGGGCTTAGTAATGGAATACTTGAAGGGGTTGGATTAGATGTATTGGAGAATGAGCGTGAGCTTAATGAAGAAATAAGCGTTTTGACTTCCCCCAACCACGCGACAGATCTTAAAAATGTGATGATGAACCACGTGCTTATAAATCATCCGAAGGTTCTTATTACCCCTCATAATGCCTTTAACAGTAAAGAGGCCCTGTCTCGCATAACTGAAACCACGATTCAAAATGTAGAAGGTTTTTTAAAAGGACATCCAATAAACATAGTCTCCCAAAATGCTTAGAAAGCTTTTTCCGATTTCCCTTCTCGCAGTTTTGTTCGTAGTCTTTTATTTTTTCTACGCGCGTAGTGGTGAGGTTCAAGAAAAGATTACATCGCCTGTCCCTCTTTTTTTGACCCTTCTTGAGAACAGGCAAGTTTCCACGCTTGATATATGGTCACCCTCAAGGGGTGGTGTTCTATCGTTTTCGTCGGGAAAGCCAGAGATATCAGCACAAGGAGCACTTGTTTACGATCTGACAGAAGACGAAATAGTTTATGAAAAAGACTCTGACGCGCGTTACCCCATGGCATCTCTTACGAAAATTATGACAGCAATAGTAGCTCTAGAGCATAAAAAAGAAAACGATAGGTATTATGTATATGATTCAGATATAGTCGGAGAAAATAGCATGGGGCTGACTAGTGGAGAAGTTATGCATCTAGAGGAGCTTTTGTACGGGCTTATACTTCCTTCGGGAAATGACGCTGCAGAGGCTTTGGCCTCTAATTACGAAGGAGGTAGAAACGCATTCATAGATGCGATGAATGAAAAAGCCGAGGCGCTTGGACTTACAAATACCCATTTTACCAATCCGTCCGGGCTTGAAGGAGACGGCGCGCAGTATACAACAGCAAAGGACCTTCTTATAATAACGCGCTACGGCCTATCAAATCTTTCTCTTTTTGGAAAAGTTGTAGCGACAGTCGAAAAAGAAATTCCGGGAAATTCAGACCATAAATACTTCTATCTGTATAACGATACGAACCTCTTGACAAGTTACCCTGGAGTAAAAGGAGTGAAAACCGGATATACGCCTGAGGCAGGACTTTGCCTAGTTACCTATATTGATTACGGAGGGCATCAGATTATAGGTGTGCTTCTCGGAAGTCAGAATAGACGGCAGGAGATGAAAGATTTACTAGATTATTCTCTTAGGCTTGCGGGGGTTGAACCCCCTCCTCACAACTAGGCGACTTCGACATGTCGATCCACATGAGGAATCCGGAGGCGTCCCGTCATTGTGCTTTCGTATACGTCTGTTTGCACGCGTGCTCTTCCAATTTCTCTTAGCATTTGCGCAGCTTCTGTCCTGAGGGCCTCTTCCTTTCCTTCTAGAGTGGTTGGTAGATCTCCGTCCGGAAAAATCCTACTAAGAAGTAACGGTTTAAGAAGTTTGGGACCAGAAGGACTACCGTTAAAAAAATCCGGCACTCTTACTACGGAACGATGAATCCTAATGCCTCTCTCTACGGCAAGCCTTACTAGCTCCGCTCCCTCTAGGTATTGAGGAAATCTTCTTGCAAAAAAACGCCACTGTCGTTGTCTAACTTGACCTGCGTCTGTTTCGCCGTCCGGAAAAAGGTAGAAATGGACCAAAACAAATAGCGCTGAGGCCGCTTGCTGACGGTTTTTATAACTATCTGGTTTTGGCTGTAAATCTTTCATTCTAAAACAAGCTGGATTATAGCATAAAGATGCCTATAGTTGATACCCACGCCTATCTAATGTAAAATAGGAGTGCGCCGCGGTGGTGGAATGGTAGACACGAAGGCCTTAAGAGCCTTTACCCTAACGGGTGTGGAGGTTCGACTCCTCTTCGCGGTACTGCAAAGCAGTACTTTGATTTTCGATGTATATCGTTTACATTCTGAAAAGTTTAAAAAGTCCAAAGAAGACATACGTTGGGCTTACCATTAAGGATGTAAAGAGTAGGTTAAAAGAACATAATAGTGGCTTATCGACATACACAAAGAGTAATAAGCCTTGGGAGCTGATATACTTTGAAAGTTTTTATTGTGAGCTTTGCGCAGGTAAAAGAGAACTATTTCTAAAGTCTGGAATTGGCTATAGATTCAGGAGATTGATTCTTGATAATTATTCCAAACTGAAATAGAATTCTTCTTTGAAGAACGGGGACTAGCTCAGTTGGCTAGAGCGCGCGGTTTGGGACCGTGAGGTCGGAGGTTCGAGTCCTCTGTCCCCGACACTTCGACAAGCGAAAAATAATATGACTGAAGTAAAAGATTCGCAAGCAGTAGCGGTTCGGGAGGCTGTGGAGGTTGACAGGGTTACTCTAAGAAGACTAGCCGCAGGTGAAGTAGCAGAAGCTTATCAATTAGACTACTTTAGGGAGTATCCAGTAACAAAACATGGAAAGCCGTCAGGAGATGAAAGGGCAAGAGCTTGGCAAAAAGCTGAGACGGACTTTCCTCAATTTGCGGAACGCATAACCACATTAGGCCGTTTTATTCCGGGGTCACAGGAGGCAAGAGCTGTGTCCGATTATCACCTGAAGCATACGTTCGAAGAGGTAGTTAATCCTCTAGCAAGGGAGTTTCTTATAAACATTGTGATGATCGGGCTTGGTTCTGGAGTGAGTTCTTTTGCAGCCCGTGACCATTTTATTGAAAAAGGGGAAGGTATGGTAAGAAGAGTATCAGATAGCTTAGGTGAGAAGGGGTTAAATTTGTCTTCTCTTACCCCAACCGATGTTGCAGAAGCTTATCTTGCTGGCCGTCTTTGATCTCCTACTGTTTTTAAGGTAAAATAATAATCGCTGCGGGATTAGTTGATCGGCTCAACATTTGCTTTCCAAGCAAAAAAGAGGGGTTCGACTCCCCTATCCCGCTCAAAGAGAATTTTTTAGAACGAAAGTTCTAGGAAATTCTTTTTTTGATGGTAGTCGAACCTGCCGGACGAACATTAGTTCGGAGGCGGGGTCGCGAGGCTGCGGAGCAGAACTTGTGACTTCGACTCCCCTATCACGCTCTGGATTCGACAGGCTCACCATTCGCGTGAGACTAACGAATTATAGTTTGGGGGAGGAGAAGTTTATACTGAGTGAAATCGAAGTAACTCCCCTATCCCGCTCAAATTATTCGAGGTTTCGCATCGCTTTGTAGATAATAATTACAACAGACAGGAAGGGAACTGCGAGAAGCGCTCCCAAGACTCCCATCGTCTTCGCCCCGATAAGAATAGTTGTTATAACTATAATCGGGTTAAGGCCGACGGCTTTTTGCATTATTTTAGGTACAAGAAGATTATTTTCTGCGAGCTGAATTCCTATATAAGCCAGAACTGTAATACCTGCCAGCGTTGGAGATATTGAAAAAGCCACTATAACTGCAGGGATAGCTGCGATAATAGGTCCCATGGTGGGTACTATTTCAAGAATTCCCGCAAGGAGCGCCAGTGGAAGCGCGAATGGGATTCCAAGCACGGTGAGAGTAAGCCATGTAATTCCCCCTACAGCAAAAGATAGAAAGACTTGTCCTCGAAGCCATGCTCCAAGCTTCTCTTCGATTTGTGCGATTACCCTGGCTACTGCAGGTTCTAAATTCCTTGGGAAGAATGCTATGGCGAAGCGATCCAGCTTATCATGATAAACAAGAAGGTAGAAGCTGACTATAAGAATTGTGATAATCGAGAAAACTCCTCCGAATATTTTGCCGGTAACCGCAAAAGCATTTTGTGTAAGACCGGTGAATGAACCGTTAAGATAACTGTTTATACGCGTCAGATTGATATCTATTCCCAGAACTTCTGAAGACTGCTTAACATACAACGGAAGATTCTCAAAAAGTGCCTGAATTTGAGATACGAAGAATGGAAGAAGTGGTAAAATAAGGAGAACTACGAATGCTAGGACCAGCAGATATGGAACCGTGATCGCAATAATTTTGGGCACTTTTCTTGCCATCAAATACTTTGCAGCAGGATAGAGGGATGCCATGAGAACGTAGGCTATAAATACCGCAATAAGAATATCTTTTACCTCCCAGAGGAAAATTCCCAACCCCAGGAGAAGGATCGCCGCTATAAATTGATTTTGAAGAACGTAATTAAACAATGGGTTATACACTTAATTTAGTATATCAAAAGTCAAATAGCAAGAGAGGATTGGAAAGGGGAATTGCGACCCTGGAGGGAATCGAACCCCCAACCTGGTGCTTAGAACGCACTCGCTCTATCCGTTGAGCTACAGGGCCTAAAACAATTTTCAATTCTTAATTTTCAATTTTCAATGAAAACCAGGAACTATAGTTGTATTTTACCTTGAAACAGGTCTAAAATCAAACTTGATATGCTATACTTTCCGAGATGAAGATTGCTATTTTAGGAGGAAGCTTTGATCCTCCTCACACAGGTCACTTAAAGATCGCGGAAGAAGTTTTGAAAAAGCGTCCGGACATTGATAAATTCCTTTTTATCCCCGTATATAAACATCCATGGACGGAGGTAATTGCATCTTCCAAAGCTAGAATAGCAATGCTTAGGTCCATCTTGCAGGATAAAACAGACGTTTCGGATATTGAAATAAAAAACAAAACAGTACGAACGATTGACAGTTTGAAAATATTGAAAAAAGAACTCGGTGCCGACCTTTTCTGGATAATTGGATCCGATATTCTATATGAACTTTACAGGTGGAAGGATCCTGAAAAACTTACACATTTTGCTACTTTTTTGGTTTATCCTAGGCCGGGATATCCAATTCTCCAAAAATTGCCTAAAGGTTTTGAACGACTTGAGACTAACTCGCAATTTGATATTTCATCAACTGAAATCAGAAAGCTTTTGAAGGAACGAAAGTCTATAAAAAATTTTGTTCCGCCGGAGGTGGAAGAGTATATAATTAAACATAAGTTATATGGGCGATAGTTTGCTTTCCATAAATCCCGAAGAACAGATTAAAAAAATAACAAGTTTTATAAAAGATACACTAGGCATGCAAAATAAGCAAAATGTGGTTTTGGGATTGTCAGGTGGGGTAGATTCATCTGTTAGCCTAAATCTCCTCGCTCGCGTGCTCGGTCCTGATAATATTCACCCGGTTAGTCTCCCATATTTTGAAGATAAGTCACTTGACACGGAAGAGGCTTTGAAAGGAGCGGGTATTCCAAGCAATTACTTAACAAGTCTTTCAATAAAGCAAATGGCGGACAAAATTATCGGAGAATTAAAAATTCCAGAGGAAGACACATTAAGACGCGGAAATGTTATGACAAGAGTCCGAATGACGGTTCTGTATGATATGGCGAAAAAACTTGACGCATTAGTGTGCGGAACCGAAAACAGATCCGAAAAACTGCTTGGCTACTATACAAGGTTTGGTGATGAGGCTTCGGATTTCGAGCCAATTTTACATCTTTATAAAACTCAAGTTTATGAACTTGCGAAGTATTTAAGCGTGCCGGTTTCAATAATTAACAAACCTCCCTCTGCCAATCTTTGGGAAAATCAAACAGACGAGGGAGAATTTGGATTTTCTTATAAGGAAGCAGATCCGGTTCTCTACTTATATTTTAATGAGAAGAAAAGTTTGGAGGAAATTGAAAAATTAGGATTTGCTAATGCGAAAAAAATTATCGAGTTTGCCAAGAACAATTCCTATAAACACCACACCCCCTACAAGACTTGACTTGTTTTTCTTCTTAAGAATTCTACTGTGCCTTTATTAAATTTGCCCTCTGGAAAAAAAATCGGGAAAACAGGATTACCTCTTTGAATGTCTTCCCTATCTGACTCCGCTCCAACAAAAACAAACTGAACATCGTACCCGTTATTATGCAATTCCTCTGCCGTTGCGAGGTCTGATTTACTGTCGCCTACAGCGACAAATCTTTCTGATTTAAATCCCTTTGCTTCAAGCCAAGCTATTGCTTTTCTTGCCGCAAAATCCTTGCCAACTTTTTTGTTTTGTATATCTGTTGCAATTGTAGTAGGGTCTATCTCTAAAATTTTATCGAGTCCTCTTTTTTTCAAAATTTCACCCAAAACTTCTACTAATCTTATCTGATCTCTCTCAAACGCTTCTAGACTCAATTCTCCCTCATATCTCCTATCGTTAACCTCATTCATTTCGACAGAAATCATAGTATGTTTAGTTCTATCAAAAAACATAGTTTTAGGAAATCTTTCTTCCACAACAAGCCTAACTTCGTCTTGTAAATCTTGGGGGACAGATATAGAGTCATCTCTGTGCTCATGCATTAGTCCGTCCTCATCTAGGGTTAGCCAGGTTCCGCCCTTTTCTCCAACGACAAACAAGTTCGCAAGCGATGAGTTATCCTTAAGATTGTGTGCATGGATAAGTCTTGCTATTATTCTAGTTTGAATCCAAGATATGGATCTTCCGGTATTTAAAATTACAGGTTCTCCCTGCGAAAGACGTCTGGCAATATCTTCCATTATTTCTCTGTCAAACTGACGGGAGTCAGGAACGGTTATCACTCCATCTACATCAAAAAAATATACTTCATCGACAACTCCTTCGCCAAGCCTTTCTTTCATGTGCTGCATTATAGGGTAATTGTGACTTATATTTCAAATAACGTCAATTCCAAATATCTACATCAAGGTTTAAAAAGATGATATAATTTAGGCATGGTGGATGTAGCCCTGCCTGCCGGCAGGCAGGTCAGTGTAGAGCATTGAAAACCGAATATTGCGTTTACATCTTAAGAAGCATAAAGGACGGTAAGTTTTATACGGGATTTACTGATAATATAAATCGAAGGCTTGCTCAACATGATAAGGGTAATATTTCGACTAAGTCCACATTAAATAGAGGACCGTTTGAAATGATACATGTAGAAGTGGTTAATAGTAGGTTAGAAGCAAGGACTTTAGAAAAATACTTTAAAAGTGGGTCAGGAAGAGAAGTTAGAGACGAGATTTATGCAAACATGGTGGATGTAGCTCAGTGGTAGAGCACCTGGTTGTGGTCCAGGCGGCCGCGGGTTCGATCCCCGTCATCCACCCACTAACATATTTGTAGAACCTAAAAAGGCACTTTGGGTTGTTATTCCAGGCAATTCGATAGGTTCGAGCCACTTATTGTCATTTAATTGACTTACAACTTTTTGGATATACTCGAAAGGATTTCTGATCTCAATATGAATTGCTTTGTCTTTTAGGATAAGGTTCGAGCCGATAACGCGGAGTATTGTTTTCCTTTGTTCAATAGAACCGTTGGTAAACCTTTCTTTAATGTTTTTAACAAGGTCAAAAGTCTGAATAGCAAGGTTGCTCCACTCTGAAACATGAGCGTCAATCTTTTCCAATTCTTCCGATAGTCTTTTCTTTTCCAGTTCCAACTCTTGTTTCTTTGCCATGCCTTCTTCCGCAGTTAACATTCCGGAAAGAGTCAAATCAACAACCCTAACAATTTTCTTAACGATCTCTTGATGTGCTTGTTCTGCTGCTTTATATTTCGCCTCTCGTAACTCTTCCTGCTTTCCGTGCATTACTTTAAGCCATTTGATTGCCCATTCAACAAAAAGAGGAGAAAGCTGCAAGCCATTGAGATATTCCAATACTTGTTCTTCAAGCACTTCTGCTCGAATATATGGCTGTGTGCATTTTCCCCCTTTCCACTTCTTTGTGCAACGATAATAGACGAATGTTTGAGAGGTGCCGTTTTTATAGTGTTTAGTTTTGACTTCACTTGTAATTGCCCTGCCGCATTCTCCGCATCTCATAATGCCCGTTAATAAGTCCGTATGAACTGAACCTCTTGGGTGAGATCGTCCTGAAAGAATTTCCTGCACAAGATCAAATTCCTCATCAGTCAACATTCTTTTGTGAATCCCGTTTGTATACAACTTCTCGGCATAAATGTATCTCGTTCCCGTGTAAAAGGGGTTTTTCAGCATTTTATAAAGTTGAGTTCTGCTAACTATTTTTCCCCTGTTGCTCTTTACTCCCAATTCTTCCGCTTTGAACCATAATTGTTGAACGGAGTAGTTACCGGTAAGAAAAATATCAAATAAGTTTTTTACAAGAGTGAATTGAGCGGGAACCGGCACTATATCCCTTTCCCCTTGTCTTTTCTCAAGGCAATTACGATAGCCGGGCGGAGCCAGTATCGGAGCAATGCCTTTATCTAGTTTTGATTTAATTCCCCGCGCCGTATCCTCTTTCAAATCCCTTATGAACCTTTGGGCTTGCGCCCCTTCCACCGCCATTGTAAAGTCGCTATCAGCCTCCAAGTATGTTTTTGAAGGTGTAATTATTTCAAGAATTCGTCCGTCTGAAAGTCGCTGTCTAATTTTCCCCTCATCTTCGGGATTTCTGAAAAGTCTATTTAGTTTCCAACAAATAATCCCTTTAATATCGTTTCTCTTATCAATCTCCTCGATCATTCGATTAAACTCTAATCGTCCGGGCTTTTTTGCAGACCGCGATTCTGAAAACGGCTTACCTTTAACATTGAGGTCTTTTTGGATTATTATTTTATTGGCTTCTTTAAATTGATCGTTGATGCTCTCAACTTGCCTGTCCTCCGCTTCCGATGATTTACGGCAGTATACAAGATAAAACTTCTTTCCCTGTTTGACTGCCTGATAATTTTGCATCTCCATTTCTTCTATTTTCATTTTACCTCTCTCTCCGTTCCTTGTGTCAAGCACTCGAATAGTTGAAGGATACTTTGCGCTTTTACAGTTGCATCTTCATCGTTTAGCTCAATACTAAATACCTCTTTATAAATTACCTTGAACTCCTCAATTGCTTGTTTAAATTCTTCCGGAGTCATTTCTTCTCCTCCTTTACTGCCAGAAGGTCTGCCAGACACCCCTCTAACAGTGTTTTAATGGACATTCCAGAGGTCGCGGCTTTAACTTTGAGTAGTTGGTGCAGTCCGGCATCTATCCTTATCTGTTTTGTTAAGTTTTTGTCACTTTTTAACTTTTTCATGGGCTTCTTGCTTTCCGATAAAACTTTACGCAATCTCGTAATCCTTATTAGTAATTACGGTTTGCGGAATGTCATCCGAAGAAACAAGAGAGTAGATATGTGGTTTTGTTTTGGTATGTGTTATCCTCTGTTCGGCTATAAGCTCTGCTAAAGCGGTTTCAGCAGTTCTTTTACTGCAAACACCTTCAGTAAGTAGCTGTTCAATAAGTTCCTGACGTTTCTGCGATATTTTCTGGAGCATTAAGAGGATAGCTTCTTTTGCTTCTTCCACCTTTAACTTATCTGGTATTTGTTCTTCATATATGAATTCAACAGGAGTATTGAATTTTCTTACAATTCCGATAAACGGCTTAAATTTCTTGTCTGATTGCTTATTCTTTGTAATTGTTATAAGAATGTTGTCTGTCAATTCCTCGTTAGAGGTTTTTGTTAAGGAAAGGACAGTATCAACGCTTGCTTCCCAGTAATAACTGCCTACAGCTTCCTCCGTTTGCCTTTTTGAAAAACGTTTCTCAAAATGAGATTCTTTTGATGGGTGAATAAGAAAGATTAGAACAAGGTTCGGGTTAGCCTGTCGTAGCTCTTTATATTTATCAAACACAATTTTTGCATCTTTATCTATGTTTGAATCCTTATTATGAGTATTGCGTAGGATATCAATAATGACTAATCCTATTGTTTCTTTTTGTATTAGGTTCTTAACGCTGGCAAAGCTCCCATTTTCCTGTTCAATAGTGAATGGTGGGAGAGCTTGGTGGTATACAAAAAAAGAAGAATCAAACGAAAACTGATATAAACGTTTCCTAAATGACTGGGGAGGATCATCATTAGAAATATAAAGAACATTATTTTTGTTAGTTTCAAACCTATCCCAGAGAGGTAAACCATTACTTATGCAATTAGCAATGTAGAGAGCGAGCCATGTCTTATACGATTCTCTTTTTGCTACCAGGATGGCACTTCCGCCAATTGGGATTAAGTTTTGAACAAGCCATTCAACATTCCCAAAATCTTGGTTGAGAAAATCTGTTACGTTCGGTATGTGTATTATTGGTGTATGCGAAAATTGGTTACTTATAGATTCCCGTGAAGCGATAGAAGTAAACACGCTACGAAGTTCAGAATCTGATAATGGTGGAATATTTTGCTTATTCCATGCAACTACCAAAGGCCATACATCTGTAGCCCATTCTTCTTTTGGAAAACGAGTTAGTAACTTACCAATAACAGATGCTGCACTCTCGTTTCTTCTTCCCTCCGTAACACCCTTTAATACTTCTGTGTTCCAGTTGCTTTCATTCAGGGGTTTTACATTTCTAATCCAGTCTTTTACAAAGGATGGCAAGGAAATTATAGGGGTGTTAGCGTGGGGAGCCATAGACCATTCATATCGTTTGCCCGATTTATGAATAGATGGTGGTGTAATGACAAATCCGCCCTCACCCCTTATATCAATGCCCGGCCTAATTCCTACATGATTTTGTATACCTTCTTCATATAAGAAATAGAAATGTTCTCCATCCCCGCCTGTCTTTGCTTTTACTGTTATTATACGATTAAATTCTTTGGTAGTGCCTCCATGCCTCGGGTCTATATCAACTACTATCAGGTTTGATATTTTACCAGTAACAACAGCTATATTCGCATCAGGGTATTCTTTGAACCAATTTAGTATTTCCTCACGTGTTGCCTTGATCGTCTGATATTTCTTCCATTCAATAAGAGGTTTTTTGTCCTTTCCAACAGGAATAACGTTCCATCCATGTTTTTCTAGCAAATAAAGTGCTTCTTGAAGACAATTATTATTCATGCTCTCCATTTTTAATTTCTCCATTTCTTGCTTGTGCTACCTGTTTCCAGAACGTGTCAATTGCCTCAAATAAATCTCTTGCTGGTATATGAGGTTCAGTTTTTGTATGAAATTTATCAATAAGTTGTTTTGCTGTATCTCTGGGTGTGAATTTCCAATAGAGGGTATTGTTATCTAAACTGCTACCGACAAATTTAATCAAGCCATTGAAGCTAGCAGCAAGTAAGAAGGGTGCGTATATCTTATCGTTCTCAATATGTGAATTATCCATAGATGGTTAAGTTTAGAATGAGTAAGAGGAGAACATCAAAACACCATTGAGGAATTTGTGGATTATTTTTGATTACCCCAATTTGTTTAAGGGGAATATCAAAGCTGATTCGGAGCTAAATGAGGTAATTAAGATGAAGGTATAACTTTACTTCTTTCTTGATTAAACTGAACACTATATCCAGATTTTCTCCAGTGTTTTCTGATAGTTTTAAGGCAGTGCTGGATTTGTTCATTATAGGAATGCTTTTCTTGCTTATATCTCCCTTTAGTGAGTTTCGGATTTAAGCATTTTGCTAACTGAAAATTATCTACGTCCTTTATTTCAAGTAAAATTTTGCTTAATTTTCTTAGCGCCTTATATTTTTTTCCTTCTGGAAATGATAACTTGATGCTATTAATGGAATGTGTGGTAGCCGATATTTGATTTTGTAATGCAAAAACTTCATCTATAATGAAGCTATGAACACGATCAAATGTTTCCCTCGTTTGTTGCTCCCGTTCCGAATAAGGGAAGGACTGATTTAATAAATAACCTTTAATATACTCCCGCAATCCTATATCGTTTACTTCCTTTTCTAATTCTAAAAATCCATCTCTTGCGTAAACCATATCGTATATTACACCTGTTTTTTCCCAAGCAAGCCAGATAGAAGGAGATAAACGCCATGGCTTATCTTCCTCGTTTTTCATTGCATCGTAGTTTTCAACATCTCGTTGTTTCTCTTGCTGGATTCTGTTTTTGATATGAAGCCAAATAGCAGAATTAAGAACAAACTTAATGTAATCAGCAACGCCGAGTAAGAAGGCGCGATAGGACAGTTTAATAATCTTTTGATATTTTGTTTCAAGATGATTTTGAATTTTCGTTAATTCTGTAATAGAAGGTGTGGGGGAAATACCTTGATCTGTAATTCCTGCATTTTTCATTTCTATACACAAAACCCTACCAATGGTAGGGCAGCATATAAATTATACTTTAATTTTCAAGTGTATCGCAACTCAAAAATCAAACAACTCGGAAAGTTTTACTCCCAAAGCACGTGCGATATTGTAGGCAGTTTTGATGGAGATATTCCTTCCTTGCTCAATATCCCAAAAGTAGGCTCTGTGTAGTCCTGCTTTTTCCGCAAGTTCCTCCTGAGTCATCTTCTTCTCTTTACGGAGTTCTTCAATTCTTTTACCTAGTTTCTGATAAATGAAATTATAATTCATAGCAACCTCACCCCCTAGGTTAATAGATTGCTAGTTAAATCTTTACCAGATATATCTTGCTTTTATAGTGTTTTGGGTTGTAATATAAAGATATGTTAAACAAGCATAACCTTGTTATGATTAAGAGACTATTCACCAAAAAGACAATATTTTTCTTATTACTACTTCCAGTAGTAGCTATTTTAGCTTTCTCTTATAAAGAGACACCACAACAAAACACAAATGATAAGGCAAGGGCTAATGTATTAGCCGAGGCATACCAAGAATTAGAGGAACAGAGCATTTATAAAACAATAGAGATTGGAAAACCTACACTACTATACGACGGGACAAAAATAACCGTATATGATATTCAGATATTCCAGCCACAGCAAGTATCAAGAAGTGGTTTTGATGATCATGCAAAGTATCTAGCAATTGCATTAGATATTGAAATAAACAAAGACATAAAAAAGATTAACAAATATAATTCAGTTTCTAAGAGTATTGAAATGTTTTCTGATAAAGCATCTATTGATGGTTACTTTGCAGAGACTATTTTTGATCTTGATAACTATGCTTACAATCCTCACTCTATGAAATGGGCGATTCAGGAATTAGAATATGAATTAAGATTGTTGTTTATTGACAAAACAACTATACGTCTTGACCCTTATTTTACTAGGTTGGCTTTTGATAAAGAGAGCGCACAGCCTAGCATATTCAGACTCTGGAGCGATTATCAGAAAAGGAGCAATGATACAATCTATGTAGATGCTCCCAGAAAAATGAGAGGGTGGGTTACTTGGATTTTCAAAGTAGATGAAGCATTTGCTGATGATAAGGTAGACTATACTTTTGCAGAAGGTATGTTGCTAAAATACAAAAATTCAGGAGGCGCTCTTGAAAATTTTATTGAGCAACTAGAAAAAACAAAATGAAATTATCTCGTAAGTTCTATCTACCTCTAATTGTTTTTTTCATTATCGTTATTGTTGCTGTTGGATATTCCCGTATAAACAACACATCCCCATCATCTATAACAGAGGAAGCGCCTACTGAACTCAAAGAGGTTAAGCTATCCGAGCTTAATCCGAAAGAAGTTGAGGAATACTACCAGACATATAAAAAACCTTATGTCCAATTTCTTCGCAAGGCATTGGACGCATATCTTGCAAATGATAGCAGTGGAGTTAATATCTCAACGGGTGCGGTTAAGGAAGATCGTAGAGAAGGGATTATTACAGGATTAGATGCTTTTGACAAGAACTATTACAAGAGTAAGTTTGTGGTAGTAACAATAGACGATAGCATAGCAGGTGGTAAAGATATACAAATTATGTTTCAAGACAAACCAGACAGGATATTTTACGCTTGGGTATATGAGCTTGCAGATGGAACTTATGAACTACGAGGTTTCAATTCAAAAGAATACTTTGATCCAGATAAAATGAAAAAGTTAAATGAAGCATATAAACAGTTTCTTCTTGATAAAGAACACGCTTTATAATCTAAATTTCTAACGATTCTAACGAAAAACAGTATTTTAGAAGATGTGTATAAGGATGTAACCCCTTTGAACCTAGGCCTTATTCTCCTTTATTATTCTTTATTTTCTCTTACTGTCTACTATTTGTTATAACTTTACTTTATTTTAGAAAAGAGAGTTTCATAATCCCATCCTCTCTTTTGTTTCATTTTCTCTTTTCGTAATAGTAAATTCTCCATCCGAAAAACATCGTTTAATTTCAAGCGATGAGGATTCATTAGCATATTTTCAACCGCTTTTGCTCTAACGAATCTCTGTATTTCATCAATACTTATTTCATCTTTTCTAACTCTTTCAAGTAATACTTGTTCTTCCTTTGTAAGTTCTTTTGGAAGATGTTTCTTTGCGTGATTACCTATGCTTTGCTCAAGTAAATGTAAATCACAATCAAAAGCATTCATAAACTCTAATGCAACAGTCCTATATTGCACTTTTTGAGATAGCCGTGCCTCAATAGCTTCTTTCTCGTCTGAAATGCAGATTCTACAACCAGCGTGAAACATACTACCCTAATTATACCCCAAGTTGTATATGGGTATTAACCCTATGCTTATACGAGATTAAGCGGATTGGAGGTAGTAGTCCCCCCAGTCCATAATTTTTGAAATAGAAAAACTTTTGTTATACTTAGGCTCACAATGACAGAGCAAGAATTAGAGAAATTATTCAAAGACAATAACGTATTAAATGCTTCTGATAAACTATTAAATGAAGCGCTAATAATTTTAAGTAATAGAACATCTGTTGATAATCATTGGATAGTTAGAGCTCTTGTAATAAATACAATCAAAAGTCAAAGACATATTGATAAGATTGAAAGAAGAAATGAAATCTATACGAAGATTATTATTCTGTTAACTATTATTTCTATTATTACTTCAATTATTTCCATACTTATAGCTATTTGTTTCCGTTAAAGATAATCTTATAGTAGAGAAGTTAGCCTCAATACAATTTTTCCCTGAAAGATTTAGCCTTAAATTCGTGTCGCATACCAGTCATTCTGCGACATTGAACTACAAAACCTAAAAAAAATATACCGGACTCTCATGTTATAATAAGGCCTAAAATATGCTCAATAAAATCATCCTGTTATTCTTAATTTCTCTTTTTGTTTCAACTTTCCATATTTCAAAGGTTAGTGCTGACTACAAGGAAACAGAAATGGATAAGAAAAAATTGTTTAAGGTTGTAAAAGTAATTGATGGCGATACAATTTCTGCAAGGATTCGTGGAAAAAATGAGACCATAAGGCTTCTTGGAATTGATACTCCTGAAAGCGTTGATCCGAGAAAGCCAGTTCAGTGCTTTGCGAAAGAGGCTACAAATAAAATGAAATCATTTGTTTTAAGTAAGTTTGTAAAACTCGTTGATGACCCAACACAGGGAAATAGAGACAAATACTCAAGGCTTCTTCGCCATGTATATTTGTCAGATAGCAAAGAAACCTTTGTTAATGGAGAGATGGTAAAACAGGGCTACGCATTTTCATTCAGAGAATATCCGACAAAAATGCTTGAAAAATTCAATGCTTTTGAGAAATACGCAAGAGAAAATAGTTTAGGTTTATGGGGTTCATGTCCTAATTCAAAGCCACCAGTAGCACCTAGGCAAACAAACCATGCACCTTTTAAACCACCCAATTCCGGCTATTTAGGGGGTGATAAGGACTGTGGTGATTTTGCTACACATGCAGAAGCCCAATCATTCTTTATTTCTCAAGGGGGCTCGGGTAGCGACCCGCATAGACTTGATGCAGACCACGATGGATTTGCCTGTGAAACACTACCCTAACAGCTATAGAGAGGTATCGCTCACAAATCTATAAAAACCAGCGTCAAATACTTTACCCTCTTTGATATTAGTTCCCCATGCTAACACTTTTTTCATAATATCCGAGGCGCTTTTATTTCCCACAACATTTAGTATTGTTCCATCCGGCGCATTTTTGAGCATCGACTTTATAATATCATCATTTGCTTTATATCCTATTAGATATATTTCGTTGGCTTCGCTCACGAGTTGATTTCCTTTTGCTAATATCTTTTCCTCGAATCCATGCACAGAAGTATAATCCTTAGAGGTTAGAGGTAAAAAAATCAGAGGATAGAAATATTGACTTTTAAATGATCTTAGAAGGTCATCCAAGGTATAAATATCTCTGTGATCTGGATCTTTAACATGCAAGCCAATTATGGGTATTGGCGAATCTCTGAACATTAGTTTTATTGCAGTATCAAGCCTAACTCTTGTATCCATATTGTGTTCTTGTTCTAAATCAATCGACAAATCATCGCTTCTTTTGGCTAAAAGCCAATTTACAGAACCGTGAGGCTTAACATAGTTATTATTCAAATAATCATCGATGCTATGAAAAGCTAACCGAAAAACGTCTTTGTATGCGTAGTCGAGGATAAGATCGTAGTTGAAACTTATAAGTCCAAATGGCTCATCTTTAACTAAAAGCTTACTCATCAAAACCTGATAACCATTGTCTTCTCTACTCTGACGCTCGTTTTCGTAAGTCCACTTAGAAACATTAACAAGTGTAATCCAGATATAAAAAGCAATTTGAGCAAGAAAACCTTTTTTTGCGTCTCTTGTTCTTACTTCTTTTAAATCTTTTACCTTTTCCCATTCATCAGTAAGCCATTCCTCGAATGAGGAAAATTTTGAGATACTATCTCTACACCTATTCATATCGGGATCCATTAAACCTACCATGTGCGCAAACTGGCTATATTTGGGATCGAAAAGTTCGTTACTTAATGGGGGAACAAAACTATCATGAATTACTCGATGTTGCGATCCTTTTGATGCACCAGCTCCAAAGATAAAAACTCTCATAGTAACATATTATAACTCGTTAATATTTGGCTTAATATTAACACTATATTTTTTCCTCATCTTTAATTTTCCCTCTAGCCAACTTTTTCAAATCCGGAAGATATTTACTTACTAAAGCAATATGCGCGGAGTTTGATAATAATAAAGGCTCCACCCCCTTCTTTCCTTTCTTAGAGTGAGATAGTTTATGCCTTATCCAAGTGAAAACGGTAATATCACTTCCATACTTATCTTTTTTCATAGGCATACCTCTGGTTTGTCCTTTTATCCAATCTGTAATTTCTCCTGTAGATCCATAACACTCTAGCACTTTGTAAAAATTTCTATATTCTTCAAATATCTCAATGCTATTAAGCGCCTCTGCGTAAATCCTAATAGGCTTTTTCCTTAACTTCTTTTTCATAATGTTTTTTTCATAGGCATTCTTAATTGTGTTGCCGTCTTGCACTATGTGAGCGAGCGCGAGTATCGACCTTGTGGTTGTTGTAGTGGCAGAGCCTTCCGGCTTAACCGACACATCTCTCCCAATACTATATTTTGAATCATCTATAAGCGCTAGCTCTGCTAAAAAATCGGAGAACAGGTTCTCGGATTTGAAAATAGCTTCATCTTGGGTTGACGCTTCAACTGATACTTGAATGTGTCTCGCGTAATTTTCTCCCTCAAAATCTGGCAAGAAAGTAAATTCTCCTATTTTTATATTCTTTCCATCAGGAATTCCTACTCCGCAGTTGACCCTTTTTGTAATTGTGAACTTCACGGAGCTATTTTAGCAGATCTTATAAAGCTGCGAATGCGGTTCTGAAAAATACCAATTCTTGCGGTGGGAGCGTGCTATAATACTTCCTGACATCGTGTGCTAAACTACCCATTCGACAAGCTCAGGGTTTGCTGACCCATTTTTTCAAGGTATGCCTTGGCATATTTATATTCTTCTTTGCGATCAGAAAACCTATTATGTTGGTTTAACCTCAAATTTAAAACAGAGGCTTGACTCGCATAAACTAAGAAAAAATCTGGCAACAAAAAAGTTTTCTGATTTTGAACTGGTTTATTCAGAAGATTTTAAAACAAGAAAAGAAGCTGAGCTCAGAGAAGCCCAGCTTAAGAAATGGTCTGCCGCAAAGAAGAAGGCGCTAATAGCAGGTGATAAAACCCTACTAATTAGTCTAAGCAAATCCAGAGCCTTGTTGAAAAGTTGACGGGCACTTAATGGTGAGCCTGTCGAATCCATCCCCGTCATCCACCCCAATTATAAGTTTGACTTTTGACTTAGTATTAGTTAGGGAAGAATAAGCGGAGAATGTGTGGTGCAAAAATAAGTAAGCCAATAGCAATTGAGCCTGATGCAACTATAAGCACCATTCCAGCGGATACGTCCTTTGCAAATTTTGCTTCCTCTCTGTAATCTTTTGTAACCAAATCTATAACCTCTTCAATTGCAGTATTGATCATTTCTGCCGATATGACGAGTAGAATGATCATGCTAACAACAGCGATTTCGATAAAGGTCATTTTAAGAATAAAACTGGAGGATAAAACAATAATTGCAATAATAAAATGAATACGGATATTGCGATTGTATTTTGTGGCTATTTTTATGCCCTCCATAGCAAATTTAAATGACTGGAAAAGCGAATGTCTTTTAGTTATCATTTTTTGTTACTTTTATACAGCCGCTTAACTATTATTATCTTCTCAAAAAGGATAGCAGAAACAAACCATAGAAATCCAGCAACGTAACCCCCAACAACATCGCTAGGATAGTGTACGCCTAAATAGATCCTGCTTAAACCGATAAATCCAATTATGATTACAGACAGAATGGAAATTATAAATGTTATTTTTACATTTCTTGTTTCTCTAAAGATAAAATAAGATAAAGCGGCAAAAAACACAAAACTATTCATTGCGTGACCCGATGGAAAGCTTAATGTGTTCTCATGGATAAGGGGAAACTCATTCGGACGGGGTCTTTGATATATATACTTTAATATTAAGTTCAATAATACACCTGAATATAAAATAACCGTGTAGATTACAGCGTCCTTTTTTCGAATTGTACCGATATAGAAAATCATAATCAGTGACAAGACGAATAAGGTAACGGCGTTTCCCAGAAATGTAAAATGCATCATTATAGATGTAACAGACGGGCTTCTAAAACTATAGATAAAATTGGTTAATGCCCGGTCTATTTGAAGGATATCTTTATCAAGGACCTCATGCCCAATTTTTAAAAATAAATATAGCGAGGCTAGGCTTATTAAGACGCTAAGAATAATTTCTAAAGATAAAACAAAAGCAAGCTTTGAGTTAAGTGAGAATTTAATAAATAGTTTTAGTTGTTTCATCTAGTCCTATCTATTTTAGTATATCAGTGATTTGCAGGTAGGTTTTCTTGGATCTAGCCCCCGTCATCCACCCCAAGTTTTTAGCCTCAGTTTTTACTACCTCATATTACAAGGTTTGAACCTTTGATATAATTATCCTTATGAAAGTTTTAATTTTTGGTCCTTCGGGTGCAGGAAAAACTCATTTATCGGAAAGGTTAAAAAAACAAGGATTAAATTCGATTGACGCAGACACCATCGAAAACTTATCCTCGTGGTTTGACGGTAGTGGAAATAAAGTAAACTATCCTGAAGATGCTGACGCTGAGTTTTTAGACAACCACTCCTTTCTTTGGGACAAAGACTATTTAAGCAAATATCTAGCTGCTCATCCAGATATATACTTACTAGGGGCTTCGGGAAACATTTTTGAAATGTTTGATTTATTTGACAAAGTTTACTACCTAGATGTTCCCGACGATGTTCAAAATGAAAGATTGCAACACGAGTCGAGAGAAAATCCTATGGGCAATACTGAGTATCAAAGACAAAATGCTATTTCTTGGGGAAATGAGTTGAAGCAGAAAGCGAAAAACTTAAAAATTACTTTTATTGACGCAACCAAAAATACTGAGGACATTTATCAAGAACTTATAAAATAGCAAATGATGTTCTATAAAACTCTATTTCTTCCAGTTGGAGCGTGCTGCAATAAGTCCGAACACCATTCGGTAGATGACTCCACTTATTTCTCGTAGAATTTTCTTCCTGCTAATTTTTTAGGCAAAAATGGCAGATTTTCTTTTGGCCCAACGTAATTTTGGCTCCACTTATAATTTTTTGCATATCCCAAATTCTTCATCAGCTTTGTTGGAGCGTTTCTTAAATGCAGGGGAACTGGTTCGTTTGGAAATTCATAAACTGCTTTTTTTGCTTTCCCCAAAGCATTAACGACAGCGCGGGATTTTGGAGCTTTAGATAAATAAATAACTACATATGTCAAAATCAGCTGGGCTTCCGGCATGCCAATTTTTTGAACAGCTTCAAAAGCTTCATCAGCTTGAATTAAAGCGCCTCTGTCTGCCATGCCTATATCTTCAACTGCAAAAATTATCATTCTTCTTGCAATAAATTTTGGATCCTCTCCGTTTTCAAGCATTCTTGCCATATAATAAAGCGCAGCATCCGTATCACTCCCCCGCATAGATTTAATGAATGCTGAAATTATATTGTAATGTTCTTCAGCTTTCTTGTCGTACAATCCCGCAGATTTTGTTTGAAAAATTTCTTCAATTATTTTTTCATTAATTTCTGCTTGATTGTAAGAAGTTACAGCAATTTCTAGGGCATTCAACATTATTCTTGCATCTGCCCCTGAAAATCTAATTAGTAATTCCTTGGCGTTTTTACTAATTTTCTTTTTGTACCTTCCTAAACCTTTCTCCTTATCTTTTAAGGCTCTATCTAAAATTATTTCCAATTCTTCAAAAGTTAAGCCTTGTAAAACCAAAACCCTGCTTCTTGATAAAAGTGCTGAAATTACTTCAAAAGAAGGATTTTCTGTTGTAGCTCCAATAAGATTCAGTGTTCCGTTTTCAACATAAGGAAGCAAAGCGTCCTGTTGAGTTTTGTTCCATCTATGGATTTCATCAATAAATAAAATTGTTTTGATACTTTTGTTTAAATTTTCTTTGCCAGCTTCAATAATTTTATTTAAATCTGCTTTTCCTGCTTCAACTGCAGAAATTGCATGAAAGTCTGCGTTTATTTCGGAAGCAATTATATTTGCAAGCGTTGTTTTGCCAGATCCCGGCGGACCCCAAAAAATTAAAGAAAAAGAAGCATTTGATTTGATGATTTTTTTAACAATTCCGGCTTGTCCAGTTAAATGAGTTTGTCCGACAAATTCGTCAAAGGTAGTTGGTCTTAATCTAAAAGCAAGGTTCATCTTGCCATTATTCTAGCACATTAATTTTAAGAACGTCCTTGTCTTGCTCTATCAATTTTTCCTCTTGACACATACCCCCCCAGGGTATACTATCGAATCATGAAGTCACATTACGAAGACGTTAAGGAGAAATCTCAAAAAAGATTAAACATCATTAAGGGACAGTTAGAAGGTCTACAAAAGATGATTGAGAACGATGAGTACTGCATGGATCTCCTCAATCAAAGCCTGGCAATACAAAACTCTTTAAAGAGTTTGGATTCGGTCCTTTTCGAAAGACATGTAAGGACGCACGTAACGCATCAGTTTAAAAACGAAGAGGAAAAAGCCGTCGGAGAATTAGTTGATTTATTCAAAAGAGTAAATAAATAAAAACGAATATGTTTGATAAAAAAGTGTTCTTTTTAATGATAGCGTCTACTGTCTTGATATTCGCTGGTGCAGTATTTGTCCTTGGTTCTAGTTCTAAATCGACGCCTACTTTAACAGAAAACGCAGTAGCCTACACCTTAGATCCCACGAGCTTTGATTGGGGAAATATTGACTTTGATGGTGAAATAGCTACCAAAGAATTTAGGATTAAAAATAACGGAAGCGATATTTTAAAATTCTACAATGTAAGAACATCCTGTCACTGTACGAAAGCACAAATGGTAATCGGAGAAGAAGGGAGTCCATATTTCGGAATGAGTGGAGTTTCCTCGTGGACTGGAGAAGTTGAGCCAGGAAAAGAAGCTAAAATGATAGTTAAATTTGACCAGAGGTATCATGGTCCTCAGGGAGTAGGGCCAATAACGAGATTCGTGTCGGTTGAAACAAACGATAAAGCTACTCCTGAGTTGACATTCACGCTAACCGGAACAGTGGTAAAAAAATGAAAAAAAGACTGGCAAGGGTTAAGTATAGAAAGGTACTCTTGAAAACTGTTCCCTTGTGGTTTGCAATCCTGCTTACTATAGAATCCTCCGTTATGGTCGGGCTTACCGAGTACTATTTTATGAAAAAAAATTTTAATAAATCAGTCCTTGAATTATCAAAGACTACCGGTTCCTCTGAAGAACTGGTCCAATTATTAAAACAGGAAGTAATTCCCCAGAAAGGTTATGTTTTAGCTGTTAAATGGAACGATGTTGGTAAGTTGCTCTTATCAACAGGCGCAATTGATAAAAAAGCTTTCGAAGAATTATTCATAGACGAGCCTGTGGGAGCAAAGCATATGTGGCATTTAGAAAATAATTCAAAGGATCAGATGATGATAAGCGAGGGAGGATCTCGTTTTATGGTAAATACGTTATGGGCATTGGGTCTAGTTAACAAAAGTAAAATATTAGATGAAGGCTCTATGCAAAAATACGGAGAAGGTGATGTAATGAGCTTTGCCTCTACTGGAGGTTGGAATTTAGGAACAAGGCCAACTGAAGAGCTTTATTCTTCATCGAAAATTATAGAACTATCGGAAAAACAAGAAGAGCTGGTAAGAAAAATTGCAGTAAGCGTCTACCGTCCATGTTGCGGAAATCACACGGAATTTCCCGATTGTAATCATGGAATGGCTGCTCTCGGTTACATTCAATTGGCCGTAAAGCAAGGAGTTTCGGAAAAGAGAATTTATCAAGATCTTCTAGCTCTTAATTCATTTTGGTTCCCACAAAACTACGTAGAGCTTGCAGCTTACTTTCAAAAGCAAAACATTGACTGGAAAAATGTTGATCCTAAACTGGCGTTATCCAGTGAGTATTCATCAGCAGACGGAATGCAAAAAGTAAGAGAGTCTGTTCAGAGCATTCCCGGAATTGGACCGCAGGGCGGAGGTTGCTCGGCATAATGGAAGGCATTCTTTTTCAAACCTCATTAATTGCAGCTTTCGTTGCGGGTATAGTTGCTTTGTTTGCTCCCTGCTGCATTTCCTTTTTACTTCCCGCCTATCTTGGAAATGTTTTTAAAGAAAAAGAGAAAGTACTTTTTATGACGTTAATTTTTGGAGCGGGAATCTTTGTGGTTATGATGCCCGCAGTTTTAGGCGTTGCAGTTTTATCAAAAGCATTATTTGTTTACCACGATCCTATCTACTACATAGGCGGGGTCGTAATGCTTGCTGCAGCGGGTATAACCTTCTTGGGCCTTAAATTTCCAATGCCTAATCTTCCCGGACGTGAGACAACAAAGACCGATCCCCTTTCGATTTTTACGTTAGGTATTTTTTCTGGGATTACCAGTGCCTGTTGCGCGCCGGTACTAATTGGCATCCTGACCTTGACCTTTCTTTCAACGAGTTTTTTTGGAGCATTGGCAATAGGAGGAATGTATGTTTTGGGAATGGTGGTTCCCCTTTTAATAATCGCAGTTTTTCTTTCAGGAAAAGTAAGTAGGTTTACAGTTCTTAGAAAACCTGTAATGAATTTTACTTTCTTGGGAAAAGAAAGGTTTGTTACCGTAAGTACTCTTTTGGCCAGTATTATCTTTTTTGTAACGGGTATTATGATTTTATATCTTAAATCGATTGGGAGACTTGGTATGGAAGATACAAGAGGATTTGCAGAAATCATAACAAACACAAGCTACTCCGTCGATAGGCTAATAGGAGATAATCCCGTCTTAAATGTAGCCTTTGTTTTCCTTTTAGCTATTTTCTTCTATACTATTTATAGAAAATTAAAATAAAGGGGGTGAAAAAATGAAAAATGAATATTTATATGGAATAATTGGTCTTCTTGCAGGATTGGTGATAGCTGTTTTTTTCGCCAATAATGCTGTGAATACGGGAAACACCAGGATGATGGGGATGATGGGGATGAGACAACAAAGCCTTAGCTGTCCGATGGCATCAGTAGAGAAAGACAAGTCGATGAGTATGATGGAAATGATGGAGGGATTAGAAGGAAAAGCTGGAGATGATTTTGATAAAACTTTCATCGAAGAAATGATAGAGCATCATCAGGGCGCCATCGATATGGCAAAAGAGGCTCAAGTTTACGGAAAGCATGACGAGATAAAAAATCTTGCTGACGAGATTATTTCCGCCCAGACAAGAGAGATAGAAATGATGAGAAGGTGGCAAAAAGATTGGGATTATTAAAGATGAAAGGGGGTGGAACACTATGCTAAACGCAAAGGCATTTTCTAGCGCGGCAACGCTAATAACGGCTGTATTTTATATTGTATGCGCAACAATATCTTTTATAGCGCCTGATTTCGTATCTGGTATTGCCAGCTCTTGGATTCATTCTCTGAACCTAGAAGCAATAAAAATGAGAGGACAGCTGTCGGTTGGCACACTTGCTTACGGCTTGATAACGATTTCAGTACTCACCTGGATTACTTCATTTGCATTCGTTGAATTGTATAATAGATTGGCAAAAGGTAATTAGAAGGCGTGTAATTTGGTTTTCTATATGGATAAGGTGTTGGTGTTTTTTTTTAGCTTAATAGGGATAGTTTTTACATACTGGTTTTTTCTTATGAGAAAGGAAGACTCTACTGTTGTGACAGATAATAATGTGGACATTTTGGTTAGAGGAGGCTATAAGCCTGAGGTTATCACTTTAGTTCAAAACCAAACTACGACTTTAAATTTCTTAAGGAGGGATAAAAATCCATGCCTTGAGGAAGTAATTTTGTCCGAGTTTAAAATCAGAAAGTTCCTTCCTATGGATAAAAAGGTTTCCATCCAAGTAACTCCAAAAAAGAAAGGAGTATTCCCCTTTTCCTGCGGCATGAGCATGTTTCACGGAAAACTCATAGTTAAATGAAGGAGATTAAGAAAGCATTTCCAATAAGGGGGATGCATTGTGCATCGTGTGTTAGGGTAACTGAACGGGCTTTGAAAAAAGTTCCGGGAGTTAGGGAGGCTGTGGTTAATTTGGCAACAGAGAAAGCTACTGTCACCTATGATCCCTTGTTATGTGAGCCCGAAAATTTAGCTGATGCTATCTCAAAAACTGGGTATGTAATGGAAACTCAAGTGATAAACGAAGATATTGAACAGGAAGAAAAGAGAAAAGAACTGAATATCTTAAAAGGAAGAGTAGTATTTAGTTTAACGGTAGGAGCATTAATTTTTTGGGCAAGTTTTCCGGGAATTATGGAAACAGCTCCTTCAATTCTCAGGAATTTTTACGTTCAGCTTCTTTTAGCTACTCCCGTACAGTTTTGGGCCGCACTACCATTTTATAAGGCCACAATCCCCGCTCTAAAAAATAGACTCGCCAATATGGATACTTTGGTTGCCCTAGGAACAACAGTTGCCTATGTTTATTCGGTATTTGTAACCTTTTTTCCAGACGTTGTAAGAAAGACCGGCATGGAGCCTGTTCCCTATTTTGATGTAGGAGTTGTAGTAATAGCTCTAATACTCCTGGGTAGATATATAGAGGCTAGGGCGAAAGCGGGCACATCTCAGGCTATAAAAAAACTGATAGGACTTGCGGCTAAAACTGCCAGGGTAGTTAGGAATGGAAAAGAAACAGATGTTCCCATAGAGGAAGTTCGTATAGGAGATACTCTGCGAGTGAGGCCCGGTGAGAAAATACCGGTAGATGGGAAGATTATTTCCGGCGAATCATCCGTAGATGAGTCAATGGTAACAGGAGAAAGCATCCCGGTTGACAAAGCCGTTGGAGACACAGTTATAGGAGCTACTATTAATAAGTCGGGAACATTTACCTATAAAGCAATGAAGGTAGGATCAGAAACTATGCTCGCTCAAATTATAAAACTTGTGGAGGAAGCTCAGGGGAGCAAAGCCCCTATTCAAAGGTTGGCAGATTTAATCTCCTCTTATTTTGTTCCAATCGTTATCATGCTTGCTTTTGCCACTTTTGCTGTTTGGTACATATTTGGCCCACAGCCTGCAACCCTATTTGCAATTTTAAATACCGTGGCTGTTTTAATTATTGCTTGTCCCTGTGCAATGGGACTAGCGACGCCTACGGCAATTATGGTAGGAACAGGAATTGGAGCAGAACATGGTATCCTCATTAAAGATGCAGAGAGCCTGGAGATTGCCCATAAAGTTGATACCGTAATCTTTGATAAAACCGGAACTCTTACAAAAGGAAAACCAGAAGTAACAAATGTGATAAGCTTGGAATCTAAGACCTATCCCCGACAAATCGTTTTACAGCTTGCTGCTTCAGTTGAAAAAGTTTCAGAGCATTCTCTTGCGGAGGCAGTTGTGAAAAAAGGTGAAGCTGAAAAAATAAGGCTTGAAGAAGTTGTAAAATTTCAAGCAATTGCAGGGCACGGAGTCGAAGGAATAATTGGTAAAAAAAGAGTAATTTTTGGGAATAGACGATTAATTGAAAAAGAGAAAATTTCCTATATTGAAGCTTTAGAGCAAATAGAGCAACTGGAAAGCGAAGGGAAAACAGTTATGCTGCTTGGTATAGACGGAAAGTTAGCGGGGTTAATAGCTGTTGCAGATACCTTAAAAGATACGGCAAGTGAAGGAGTGAGGGCATTACAAGAACTAGGCATAGAAGTTGTGATGATTACAGGAGATAACAAGGCTACGGCTAACGCCATCGCGGGACAAGTCGGTATAAAGAGAATATTGGCAGAGGTTTTACCGGATCAAAAAGAGAGTGAAGTTAGAAAAATTCAAGCTGAAGGAAAAAGAGTTGCAATGGTAGGAGATGGAATTAATGATGCTCCCGCCCTTGCCGCCTCAGATGTTGGAATTGCCATGGGATCAGGTACGGATGTGGCAATAGAAGCCGCAGATATAACACTTATAAATAAAGACTTAAGAACTGTTGTGCAGGCAATAAATCTGTCGAAAAAAACAATGAGAACAATTAGGCTTAACTTATTCTGGGCATTCGGCTATAATATAGTTCTTATACCTGTTGCTATGGGAATTCTTTATCCATTCTTTGGGCTTCTATTAAGTCCGATCCTTGCGTCTGTTGCTATGGCTTCCTCATCTATTTCTGTTGTTGGTAATTCCTTATTGCTAAGAAGGGTAAGGATATAATTATGGATCTTTGGGTAATTTTCATAACGGGGCTTACTGTTGGAGGGCTAACTTGTCTGGCAGTACAGGGAGGGCTTCTGGCATCTGTTATAGCAGCTAGAGAGGAGGAAGAGGTCGAGAAAGGCATAAATAATAGCAATCCTGTTTTTCCAACTGTATCTTTTTTAATAACCAAGCTCATTGCATACACGGTCCTGGGATTTATTCTGGGAGCTTTTGGCGGAGCAATTAGCATAAATCAAACAACGCAAATAGTTATGCAATTCGCAGCAGGCCTTTATATGATTGTGGTAGCGTTTAATCTTTTGGACATTCACCCAATTTTTAGATACGCCATTATTCAGCCTCCCCGGTTTCTTACCAGAAGAATCAGATCTCAGTCTAAATCTAAAGATATGTATGCACCTGCCCTACTTGGGGCGATGACTATATTTATTCCTTGCGGGACAACAATAGCGATGGAAGCGTTAGCAATTAGCAGCGCGAGCCCCTTTTTAGGCGCCGCTATTATGGGAGCATTTGTATTGGGAACTATCCCGGTTTTTCTTGGGGTAGGTGTTATTACAAGCATCCTTGGAGATAACTTTAGGACAAGATTTTTAAGAATTGCTGCTATCGCGATTTTTTATCTTGGTCTCACATCAATTAACGGATCTCTTGTAGCTGCAGGTTCCCCCGTTTCATCCAACTCTATAAAAGAGGGGACCCAAAGCGTTATCAGTATTTTTACTGTTAACTCCAGTAATCAAAATATGAATATAACTACCACTCAAAATCCTGAAATTTACGTGACTTCAGGTGGATATTCTCCTAATTATATCAGGGTTAAAAAAGGCCTACCCGTTGCGCTAAAATTAATAGGAAAAGACGCATACAGCTGTGCGTCTGCATTCAGAATTCCGTCTCTTGGTTTGTCTGCTACGCTTGAGGGACCAAACGATATAAAAGTGGTTAAATTTACTCCACAAAAGTCAGGGCGGATTTCCTTTTCGTGCTCTATGGGAATGTATACCGGGGTAATTGAAGTAATATGAAAAAAATTAAATTAGATATCGAAGGAATGCATTGTTCTAGCTGTGCAATGAATATAGATTTTGATCTGGAAGATATGGATGGCGTAAAAACAGCAAAAACCAGTTATGCCAAACAGCAGTGTGAAGTTGAGTTTGATGAAGGAAAAATAACTGCGGAAGACGTTTTAAAACAGGTTCAGAAAACAGGTTATAAAGCGGCTCCGGCACAATGATTCATCACTGGGGATACGCAGGTTTTAGAGGCTGAGGCCCTGTGCCCTCTGTCTTCTGGCTTCAATTTCATCCAAAATTACTTTCCTTATCCGAACACTTTTTGGGGTTACTTCAACCAGCTCATCATCAGCGATGTATTCCAAAGCATCTTCTAAAGCCATTGTTTTTGGAGTCTTGAAATAGACTGAGACTCCTTCTCCCTTTGATCTGTGGTTTGTGAGCTGTTTTGTTTTGCAAGCATTTACTCGCATATCGTCATTTCTTGAACTCCGTCCTATAACCTGTCCTTTGTAGACTTTTATCTCAGGGCCTATGAAAAGCGTTCCTCTGTCCTGAATATTGGTTAAAGAGTAAGTATTGGTCACTCCTGTTTCATGACTTATCAAAGACCCTTGCTCTCTTTGTATAGAAAAGCCCGGATCCTCGGCATATTCAAAAAATAGAGTATTCATGATTCCCAGTCCTTTTGTGTCTGTCACGAATTCGCTTCTGTAGCCAAAAAGATTTTTCGTTGAGATTATGAACTCCATATAGACGATTCCGTTTTCAGAGGCCATGTCTTTCATTTCAGCCCGTCTGCCACCCATTTTCTGTATAACTGCGCCGCTAAACTCAACTGGTGCCTCGAGATACACCTTTTCGTAAGGAGTCAATGTTTTACCGTCGATCGCTCTATCTATTACCTGGGGACGGCCCACTTGGAATTCATACCCTTCCCGTCTCATGCGTTCAATCAGGATCGCCAAGTGAAGCTCTCCTCTGCCTGAGACAATCCACCCGCTGTCGTTATCTTCAACACGTAGTGCCATATCGGTCTCTAGCTCCTTATATAGCCTGTCACGAATTTGCCTAGACGTTTTATATTCCCCTTCTTTTCCTGCGAAAGGAGAACTATTTACCATAAAAGTTGCTCTTATTGTCGGCTCCTCAATCGCAATAAGCGGCAGCGCTTCGGGATTTAGGGAATCAGAGATTGTTTCTCCAATCGTGGGTTCAGGAATTCCTGCAATTGCTGCCAGATCCCCTGCCTTCACTTCGTCTACTTCTACCCTTTCAAGTCCAACGAAAGTCATAAGCGAGACTACTTTATGCCTTAGTATTTCCCCATCTCTTTTTATTTGGGAAACTTCCTGATTCTTCTTGATAGTGCCTTTATATATTCTGCCAATTGCTATTCTTCCTTTATGGTTATCCGAAGAAAGAGTTGTTACTAAAAATTGAAGTGTCCCGCTGTTGTCTTTTTGTGGAGCGGGAATTTCTTTAAGAATCGTTTCAAAAATAGGAGTAATGTCAGTCATTTGGGACAAATCGTCACCTAGTCCTGCGACGCCTTGTTTTGCCGATGCATAAACTATCGGAAAATCTGCTGACTGGTCGTCTGCTCCGAGATCTAAGAATAAATCCAATGTTTTATCTAAGGCATGGTGAATACGCGCATCAGACTTATCTATCTTATTTACTACAACAATTATTTTTAGCTTCATTTCGAGAGCCTTTTTAAGCACAAAGCGGGTTTGAGGCATTGGACCCTCTTTCGCGTCAATTAAAAGAAGACAGCCGTCAGCCATTTTAAGGACTCTTTCCACTTCTCCGCCAAAGTCAGCGTGCCCCGGGGTGTCAATTATATTAATTTTTACGTCATTCCATACAACCGAGGCGTTTTTTGAAAAGATTGTAATTCCTCTTTCCTGCTCAAGCTCATTTGTGTCCATGATAAGGGAATCCGCGGTATCCTTGTGCATCTTTGTTTTTGATTGCTTTAAAAGCGCGTCAACAAGAGTGGTTTTACCGTGATCAACGTGTGCGATTATAGCTACATTCCTTATATCGTTCATAATGATAAACCCTCCTTCATTTTCTTCTCGCCTGTTCCATTCTATTCGAATACGGCTCGAAGAGCATTTATGGAGGGTCGTATGTATCTTAATCCGTAAGGTATACGAAAAAACCGCCCCCAAAGCGGCCACAATTAGTATAGCAGAGTTTTACCCAACTTTATAGTTTTTCGACCGTATCGGCGAGAAGAACAGCTCCTATTTCCCATTTCTCAAGCTGACTGTCGTCTAGTGCAAACTCAGAACTATCCAAATCCACTCCCAAGGCTTTTTCTAGCTCGGATTTAGTCAAAATAGCCACCTTCCCTCTTATATGAACCGGTATAATTTCTCCCAGTCCTACTTCTTTCCCAGTGGTATTTGCAGGTAGTCTGAAGTCTTTTTTGTTAATAACGATTAACCTTGCCCCCCTGCCGCTATTAAAGACTCCGCCCTGTGTCTGTTTGAACAGAGAGAAAGACTTTTTAGTATTCCAGTCGTTGATCTCAGATTCGACCTCCATAGTCAAGCCTTCATATACGAGAGGATCGTTAACGATGTTCTCTACTGCTATATTTTTCTTAACGTCCAAGGTTTCCTCAACTGCGTTTTTAGGTTTTCCAGCAGGAGAGGAATCTCGCGCTCCTTTAAGAAGCGTAAAGATAACTAGAGTGACTGCGATTATTACTACAACAATGATCCCGAAAATGACTTTTGGTCCCATAGTACGCGTATTATAGGATATTGTTCACAAATATGCAAATGCAATGCGGAGCGTCTTACGCCGTATCTTCTCTGTTTCAGTTTGCCGCCCTGCCTTTTATATTCCTTGCGAGGCGGGAAAAGCCAAATCCGATAAGATTGATGCTTAGGGGTAGAATTGTTATCTTCTGGCTTTATTCTTTCTTAACCTTGCACCATTAATGATTTTCTAGTAATATAAGCTGCGAATTTATTATGTCTCTTGAAAAACAAGGGTCAGTAGTTTTAAATAGAAGAATAATTCTGTCCCCTGATTTAATTCAGATACCTGCAGTTCAAGCGGCTGTAGATTTACATAAAGCATGTGCTCCAGATAACATTTTTCATCGCGTTGCAGGATCAACAGCTAAAATGTTGATTGCCGCAGAAATAAAAGGCACAGTAGAAGGATTAAGTCTTCCCCATGATGTCGACTCTATAGTTGATCAAGACGCAGAGACTTATCTTGAGATGGCTTTGGGAGAACTAGCCTATAAAAAGGTTATCAAAATACCTAGGCCTGGAGAACATGTTGTAGCAACAAATAATCGGCATTTGTATGTAAAAACAGGAGAAGATGGACAAAAAAAAGTGCTTGATTTAACTTTTGGCCGCGTAGACAAAGATAATGGTATTGTTGATATTTCTCTCGCTCCTTATTTACCGCGTATTTTTGGAGATCGAAGGCCTACTTTATGTCATTTGGTTTTTAGCCAAACAATGACTGAAGGAGTGGACTATGTAGTCGGGGATGATCCGCAAGACGTTGTTACCGCATTTAGCTTAGCTGCATTGATCTTTGGATTTGAGGTTCTAATGCCTCTTAGAGAAATAGGTGATCCCGTTGTCGCAAAAAGAAAAGCAAGTTTGATTTCTCTAAACGAGATGAGCACCGAAGAGACAATGCGCCAAAAAGAGAGAATTCTTCACGATAGTCCACCCGCAGGATTATACTTAAGAAAGAGTCATCGCTTACCATTAGCAACTGCCAGAAATCCGGGAGCTTTAGGTATTGCAACAAACATTATTAAGTCGTTTCACAAGCACCGTCATGGGTAATTTGCTATAATCACTGCCATGTTAACACCCGATACTTTGCGTCCATCGCCTGACGGTACCCCTTTTGAAATGAAGAGTTCTCGACCCCCAAGTTTTCTGAGATTATATTTAGAGAAAAGACCGGTTATTGAGCAAGAACTTGCACAGTTTATTACAGATATTAGGCAAAGAGGCCTTCTTTCCAAGGATATTGTAGAAGCTGTTGATTATGGTGTAATGACACTTGGCGGGAAACGCGCTCGCCCAATGCTTGTTTATCTTGCCCATAATTTAGTAGGTGGAAATTTTCCGGAAATTGATCAAGCGGCAATAATCCCTGAATTACCGCACAAAGGATCGTTAATTCAAGATGATATCCTAGATCATGCAACACAACGAGAAGAAAAACCACCTACTTATAGGGCATTTGGTGAAGAAACCGCTCGGTTAGCCTATGAATTTCTTTACCAATCGCCAGCACTGGTAATTAACAAGTTATCAATTGATGGAAGCATTAAACAGCGCTTATTAGATGAATACGCAGAATACGCTAGCCGCGCGCGCGAAGGGCAACAGATGGAATTGGAATATACAGAAAAAGGCCGGCCTATGCTCGATTTTGTATATACGCGTATGGCAATGCTAAAATGTGCTGCATTTACTTACGCTGTCCGAGTTGGGGCAATTCTTGGTGGAGCAAACGAAGGGCAAATTGCGGCATTAACAAAGATTGCAGATAGATGTGGTGTTTGTTTTCAAATTCGAGATGATTCGAAAGGTATTGAAAAAGGAAGTGAAGCCTCCGCGACAGATATCAGAGATGACATTAGCGAAGGGCACATGAATATTTTAAGTGGCCCAGTAATATATGTATTGGTAAAATCTGGAAATCCTGAAGGCAGACGGTTACACGAAATTCTTAGTCTTCATACAACAGCCCCGGCATTGATTAACGAAGCGATTGGTATTATTAAAAAATGGACATTTTTCGAATATGGAGGACAGCCCTCGAATCGTCTCGAATGGGCCATAGAGGGACTTACAGACGGATTGACAAAATTATTACGAGAATCTTTCCCGGAAGAAACTACAGCACGAAGACAAATGGAGGAACTGATTGGTTTCTGTAAAACAGGGAGCTTCTAGCTCTGCCCTTCATATATCTCGCAAGACGGGAAAAGGCAAAGTCCGACCCAATCGCAAAATGACTACTTCCTTATAAAGAGAAGTGCGTTTGGGATGTTTCGTCCCGGTCCCACTTTATATCCCCCGCTCCAGAGGGCAGTTGAGCCGCCACTATCCAGGTTAAGCGCATTTTGAATTCCCATACCGTGTAGTACTCTTGCCATTTGTGCAGCGTTCGCGCTGTGTACCACCCCTATGTAGACAGTTGATCCGCTTGATCCTACAAAACTTCTGGATCCTGCTCCTGCCCTTTTTATCTCATCGTCTCCTCCGAAAACAACATTTCCGCCTGAAACCAAAAGCGGCTGATTGGCAATTACCGAATCTACTCCGGTGTCTCTCCCCCACTCCAGGGACCTGCCTACAAATCTTGCCGAACTACCGCTAAAGATTACCGCGGGTACATTGCTATAAACATTGTTCCCGGAGTTGAAATAAACCTTATTTTTATTCATAAGGAGAGTATCGAAGGAATTCGACTTGCCTGCGCATGATGGGTAGTCTGCCGGACAAAAGTAGGATCCGTTTACTGCGGCAAACGCACCGTTTCTCCCGGCATAGTCTCCAAGAGAGAGTACGGGGCAATTGTCAGAACAGTCGCCATCGGACGCTGTGTCCACAATTACCCTGGTGGATCCTAAATCAGCTGTGACTATATCCACTAGAAAGGTCCCAAAATCTGTTTTGACATTTTGCCGCGAGTATCCTGATCCAGGGGGAGTATTGTTCACTGCTACGTTTGCTGTGGACGCCGCAGGTACGCCTCCTGGCAGGCTTTTGGCATTCTCAGCCGCAATTTTTTTGCCAAGATCCGAAAGAACTGCTTCTGCTGATGCGTAATTCCTTTGAGACAGATAATTCAGGTTTTGGGCAAAAAGGACGGAAAGCGCATCTGTATTTTTTTTCTGATCCGCAAGATCCAAAATCTCCTCGTAAGACGACAAAGACTTTTTATAAGTCTCCTCGATTTTCTTAATTTCCGAAGACAATTTTTCATTCTTTTTATACTGATCTTCGGCCTTTAGTACAGACAATTCTTTAGATATGGCCTCTTTTTGCTTGGTAGCTTGATTCTTCTGATCATTAAGAGCCTTGCTCTGGTAACCCAGAATGATTGAAGGGATAAGAATCGCCGCGACAACCGGCAGTAGTATGGGCTTTAGGCTTAATGTTTTTAAAACACTAAAGTTAACGTTGGGTTTTATCATCTATTCTGGTAAACAGGTACAGTTCGTCGCCGAATTTGGTAAGCCTATAATTCTTATCATAAAGCAGTATTTTTTTTAATTCAAGAGCGTCACTTTGAGAAAGCGGAAAGAAGTTGTTAGGATTTTGTCCTGGAGTAAGGTTGAGTATAATGTGATTTGGCTTTCTGTCTGTATAGTTCTTATCTAAAAGCATTAAGTCTTCGTGTGAGAACATTACGCCTAAATCATTTTGAGTCATAATCAGTCCGTTTCTGGGTAATTTTTTTAAAAAGTCACCGATATATTTGATATTTTGGGTCTGACTGTAAAAAGCAGAGTTATAAGCGAGACCCAAAGGTCCCCTTAGGTAAAATTGATGCATGAAAAACACAACACTGATAATAAAAAGAGAATATGGAATTAGAATTTTTTTAAATTTTTTGCTTTTTTCTATCTTCTGAAAAATAAAGGCAGAAGATAGAAACATTAGTGCGGATAAAGGAGCGCTATAGTGAAAGGCTAGGGTCCAGCGCGGCGGATCAGATATGAAGCGGCTGATCAGGTTTTCAGAAATCGCAGGAAGAAGGGGCAAATAAAATGCCGGCAAAAATCCAAAAGTTGCAAAAGAATAGAAAAGTGTTTTTGCGCGTACATCCAATTGAAAAATTCCTTCAAGCATGAGCTTCACGCCTTCAGGTCCGTTTAAAGGTGCATAGAAGTAAGGACGTCCGGAAAGTTGCGGAATTATAATGCTTGTTGCTAGATACGCCCACACAAGGCTGATTCCAATAGTTAAAATGCCATGTTTCAGGTATTCTCTTTTCAATAAAATCAGAAAGAGTCCTATGCCAACTCCCAGTCCTGCGAAAGTCTCCTTAAATCCCAATATGATAAAAAGACATAGGTAAAACGTTTTCCATTTTCCCTTCATCGCCGCCCAGACTAAAAGCATTATGGGAACTGTAGCAATAGTTGCTTCATGAAAGTCGGTTATTAATGCATTTTGCATTCCGATGAAGCCAAGGTAGGATACGATAATGGCAAAAATTGCAATTCTGCTTTTTATTAAACTTCTGGCAATAAAGAAACCTATAACAGCACTTATTCCTACAGATACGGCTTGGGCAACCAAAAGCACTTCCCTTCTCTCGGTGAGCCAGTAAAGAGGCGACAAAATGAATATGCTGGGATTAAAGTGGTCTGCGAGGATTATATTTTTTCCGGATTCAAAATTCATGTGATAGACAACCGGAGCATGAAGCCTGGACGCTTCCCATATGGCTTTATCGAAAATTCCGAAATCGAAATAATGGGTTTCAAATTGCCAGTATCTGAGGACGGATACGACTACAGCGGCGAGCGTATAAATAGCAATAAATGCAAAGATCGGTAGGTCAGGTTTGCTTTTCAAAAGATCCTTGACGGACTTCATTCTTTTTTTGAGTCCTCGATGTCTTTATGTAGCTCTTTTTTTAGCATTTCTCCGGCATTTTTTATCTTACCCTCGATATCTGATATTTTCTCTTTGAGAAGAGCCCAGATTTTATCATGATCGTCTTCAGAGAGATGCGTGAGAAAGATTTTTTTATCATCTTCTGAAAGCTCCGAGAGGACAGTATTTAGTATTGCATGATGCAGATGGGATTCGGCGAGTTTTGAAAGATGTGCTCTTTCTTCGTTTGTCATGTCTATTTCTGACAAAGTAAGAGAAATAGATGATGTTTCAACGATATGGCTGTAAAAATATTTCTTCATATTGTTTATTATTTTACTACGTCAATAGGGCCTAACGGTACTACATTTTGGGAATCGTCTATAAAATAATACAGAACAGGACCACGGGCACGTCCGTCCTGTCTTTCTAGATACTTCATAACTTCAGGTGAGCCGCCTAAATGCTTACCCGTCCATACAGCAGGTCCTGCGTCCCCTATTGCAGTTACTATTCCCTTGCCGTTCTGTGGATTAACGACCAGCATTTTCCTGAAGCGGAAAAAATCGCGATACTGCTCAACTTTCTGATTAAAGTCCGGTGCCAAAAATGTTTGAACAGCGATGTAGTATCGCTCTCTGTCTTTATCCTCCTCTGTCATCTGTTCTTTGGAAGGAGCAAAGTATCCCCATGCCGAAAGTCCCGGTGCCATTCCCGATGAGTAGTGGAGCCTTGCTTCCTCCGGGTTGTCAAAATGTGCGGACATATTGTCTCCCGGAAAGCGGGCGAGATGCTGCTCTGCTCCAATAAGGCCATAACTCCTATTTAATCTTTTTCCGTCGAGGACAGCTGTGGCTTTAACCCCAAAGTCCCGGGAGAGTATTTGTCCTATTTTCTCTTCCTCGTCCGGAGTCAGCTCTCTAATTTCCTGAGGCAAAAGTTTTTCTAGGTCGGATATCAGAAAAATCTTACTATCAAGTTCTATCGGGAACGTCTGGGCTTGAGTATCCGGCAGGCGAAGTGTAGGACTTCCGGGTGACGCAAGAAGGATTAGGCTTCCCAAGGATGTAGCTGCAATTTGTTTGGTATTTTTTGACAGCCAGTCGAGTGATTCTCGGTGTTTGGTAAAAAGATCTGCGGATAATTCTTCGTGCTTTTTTATCCACTTATCTTTAAGTTTTTCGTAGTTTCTTTTTCTACCTACAGCCATTTATTTAAATATAGCAGATTCGGGAAATAGTATATAATAAGCTTACATTTGAAAGAGAGATTCTTTGAGATAGTTCTTCTTATTTTTGCAGGAATCGGTCTTATTGTATTTTTTACTCTTCTCTATGGAGGGCCAAGTTTTGTGGTAAGGAAGTTGATCGCGTTCTTCACGGGTGTCATTCAATAAGAAAGCCCCCCCTTGCGTTTAGGCAGGTGAGGCTTTCGAATAAGAACTCCGAATTTTATTTCTTGGACATCTTAGCGTACCAGTCCCAAAGGAGCCAAAGTCCGGATACTCCAACTAATATATATACCACTTGTTCCACGACTGGCCATCCTCCAAGTACCATATTTACTACGTTGAGATTAAGAAGTCCCATAAGTCCCCAGTTTAATGCTCCTACTATGACTAAAAGTGTTCCTAAAAGTTCAACCCATTTCATATATTGTGCGTTCATTAAAAGACTTTCACCTCCTCCCGCGAATTACTCACTAACTTGACTTTTACACATTTACATACGCTTGTCAAGAGAGCTTTTCGAAAAGACTCTGTATGTGTTATATTGAGCATAACCATGGATAACTTAAAGCCCAAGCTCGTTTTTCTAGATGTTGACGGGACGCTTTTTGACTCCAAATCTTACAGGAGTGCATTTAAACAGTTAATCGTGCAAAAATTGGGAGTGGATCCTGCGTCTTTCGAAGAGATTGAAGATCAGACATACAATTCGTTTTCAATATTTGAGCCGGGAAGCTACCTCAGTCTGTTATTAAGCAGGCTTGATAAGGCTCAATATGCGGAAGAATTAAAAGGTTTAATTTTCAGTGAGGCGTTTCTGGAAACATTTCTCTTTGATGATGCCGTCCCGTTTGTCGAGGACGTTTCCCGGATAGCTAAGGTGGGAATCCTCTCAAGGGGAGATCAATCTACTCAGGAGGCAAAAATCAGAAGAATAACGGGTTTATTGGATTCAGAAAGAATATACATATTGCCTGATAAAATAGGCTCGGCAAAACAGATTATTGAGCTGAATCGTGACTTCAGGGTATGGTTTGTTGACAACAGCCCAGAGGTACTCCACTCTTATAAGAATGCGGACAGTAGCTGGAAAACCATTTTAATTGAAAGAGGAGAAGCAAAAAGCTATAATAACAGTTCTGATTTTAAAGCCCGGGACTTAAAAGAGGTCTTAGGTATTATAAGCAAATGACCCATTCGACAAGCTCAGGGTCGTAGTGAGTAAAATCGAATCTATGAAAAAGAGAAAAAATATTGTAGTAATAGGAGGCGGGACTGGCACTTTTGTTGCCTTATCAGGTCTTAAGAAATATGCTTTTGATCTCACTGCTATAGTTACGATGACTGACAGCGGAGGTTCTAGCGGAAGGCTACGAGACGAATTGGGTGTTTTGCCGCCCGGCGATATAAGGCAGTGCCTGGTCGCGCTTGCCCAGTCCTCAAGACTTCTTCGAAAGATGTTTAATTATAGATTTGAAGAAGGAGGACTAACCGGGCATACTTTCGGCAACATCTTTCTGTCCACCCTTGAGAAAAGCACGGGAAGCATGAAAAAGGCTATTGATGAAGTAGGAAAAATTCTTCGAATTCAAGGAAAAGTTGCGCCAGTTACATTTGATAAAGCAGAGCTTTGCGTAGAGCTTGAGGACGGAAGAGTCATAAAGGGAGAGACTCACATAGACGTCGTAGAGGGCGTTGAGAAAAGGGCAAAGATTAAAAAGGCATTTCTCTCTACGAAAGCTCAAGCAAATCCTGATGCAATTGAAGCTATTCTCAACGCCGATTTTGTTTTAATAGGTCCTGGAGATCTTTACACAAGTATAATCCCCAACCTCTTAGTTTCGGGGATCAAGGAGGCTTTAGAAAAGACCAAGGCCCAAGTCATTTTCGTTATGAACCTTATGACTAAGAATGGTCAGACAACAGACTATTCTGCGAAAGAACACCTTGCGGATCTTCAAAAGTACATCGGGACAACCGTAGTTGATTACGCTCTGGTTAACTCCAAAAAACCTCATAAAAAGGCCCTTTCGTGGTATGAAGAGTTTGGTGAGGAACCGGTTAGGGATGATTTTACTTCGGAAGCTCTCAATATAATAAGAAAAGACCTTATAAGTTCGTTTATTCTTATTCAGCCTTCAGGAGATCTTCTTAAGAGGAGCATCATTAGGCACAGCCCCAAAAAACTCGCCGATGAGGTAAATAGACTCGCCTCTCTCCGTTCCTGATATAAAAAGATCCTCTTTATTCTTATTTTGTTCTATTGATTTTCGTATTTTCTTCAAATAAGCTATAGATGTGAATCGAGTAATTTTACATATAGACTTTGATTCTTACTTTGCAAGCGTAGAGCAGGAATTTGATCCAAAGCTTAGGGGAAGACCCATAGGAGTTACCGCCACAAATGGCAGGACTTGTATAATAGCCGCCAGTAGAGAAGCTAAAAAACTTGGTATAAAATCCCCTACCAGAGTTTGGGAAGCTAGGAAAATATGTCCGGAGCTAATTACAGTTCCGGCGCATTTTGAAAAGTATTGGGAAATAACTCAGAGGTTTTTGGATATCTGCAAGGATTACTCGCCATATGTTGAACTTTTTTCCCTGGACGAGGTATTTATAGATATAACCCTAACAGAAAACTTATTTGGAGGTCGTAACGCTATTGTAAAAAAGATAAAAACTAGAATAGCAAAAGAGATAGGAGAATTTATTACCGTATCGGTAGGTCTTTCCCACAATAAGCTCTTGGCAAAGCTAGGATCAGGAATGAATAAGCCTGACGGATTTTCCGAGATTACGCGTGAGAACGTAGAAGATGTTTATTCAAGGGTAAAGCTTGCGGATTTTTGCGGTATTGGACAAAGAGTTGAGGCGCGCCTTAACAAAATAGGCATATATACTCCTCTTCAGCTAAGGAGTGCTCCGCTTGAGACTCTTACCCGCGAGTTTAAGGACGCAGAAGGCCATTTTTTGAAGGAAGTAGGTATGGCTCGGGATGATACGGAAATAATCCCTTATTATCTACCCACTGAGACAAAATCAGTTAGCAGAAACTGCTGTATTCCTCAAAACGAATACGATCAAATAAAGATTTTACAGCATGTCTTTGAACTGTGTGAGGAAGTTTCCCTAAAGTTAAGAAGGCTTGGGTTGAAGGCTAGAACAGTAGGTCTCTATTTGGGCGGAGAAAGAAGCAACCACGGAAGAAAAACTTTACAAACGTATATAGATTCAGGTCAGGAGATTTTTAATCTATGTAAAGCTCTTTACGATGAGTGGGGGTTGGCAATGCTTTCCAGGGAGGAAGGAATGGTCAGGCAAATTTCTATCTGGACGGGAAATTTAGAGAAAAGTAAAAATCTATCTCTTCCGCTATTTGACTCGGTACGGAAAGAAGGTAGGCTGCAGATTGCAGTAGATAATATAAACGATAAATTTGGCGACCATACAATTCGAAGCGGATTTCTTCTCTATGGCCCCAATTTAAAGACAGTCCCCAATGGATATATGGCAGATAGATTCGAGAGGCAAAAAGTGGTTCAGAAATTTCAGGAGCGCCTGCAGACAAACTGAGCCTCGCGCAGAAATTCCTCTTTTTTATCCTTTGGAAGGTTTAATATATCCGCAGAAGACGGGTTTTTGCAAATATCATCAAGGAGGACGAGATGGTTATCGAGTAAGATTTTTTTCTGCGAGAAAGAAAGTTTTTGGAGCTGAGTCATAGGAAATAGTTTTTCTTTTTCAATAATATCCCTAAGGCTTCCCCCATCCGGATAGCTCCAGCTTATGATCTTTATGTTCTCACATATTGCGTAAGCAAGAGCATCGGACGTGATTTTTGTGTTGGTGACAATTAGCGCCCCAGTGAAGCCATACTTATCCCTTAGATCCTCTAGACGGGCTTTTGTATATAAAGACACGTGGACTGTGGAACGTGATCCCACGCTGTTGTGAAATTTACACTCCACTAAGAGTTTTTCTTTTCCTTTTTCGGCAATTATATCTACTTCGTGTGTCACGCACTTACCCATGAGGAGTGAACGGGTCTTCGTTTTAAAACCTTGAGTTTTTAAGATTTCAGCGACGTAATCCTCAAAAGGGTATCCCGTTGGCCCGAGGTCCATAATTGCCCGTTTCAGGCTGTATTGGGATTTGGCAAAAGGATATTTAGACTGTGCCAGAAAATCAGTAATATGGTTATAAATATCAGAAGTAGTTATTCCGCTGTAAATATTTCCCTTCACATACTCAAGAGCTTCGTTTTGAAGAGGTATCGGGATTCCCGCTCTTTTTATCGAAGCCAAGAGTTTTTCAGGGCTAAATTCTTCTCTTTCTCCCGACGCTTTTATAACGAGCATAATCTATTCTATACTCAGTTTCAGAACTTTTACAAATTCCCCAGCTTTTTATACACGTAAAAATCCCTGTCTCTAAAAACCAGTATATAGTATGGATCTTGAGATACCTGTCTTAGGATCTCTAGAGATTTCTCGTCCGTCTTCGCTAGGATTACCACTACGTCTGCCACATCAACGCCGTTAGGTATTACATAAATTTTTTCTCGCTGGGACAAATGAGCGCCCAGGTTATTGCTCGCTGAGACAGATTTTTCCTTAGGTATTCCGGAAAGAGTCTCTTCTATAACTTCCCTATTCCCAAGTGGCTCTGTAAACATTACTGTCTGTGGTTTTTTGGCGAGCGGAAGCGGTCCGTATGAGTATGCTGAAATTAATGAAAGGACAAAAACCAAAGTTGCAAGACTAGAGTAGCTTAGAAAAGGAAAAGCACTCTTAATGTTTTTAAATCCGAAGATCGTAGATACAAATACAAAAGGAGTTATGGCTGCAGAATATTGATAGTAAATTTCGTGCATTTGCTTGTTTTGGCTAAGAAGGTTTATTGCAAGATCAGGAAGTGCAAAGAGCAAAGCTAGAGGAGAGAAGATCGAAAGATATCCCGTGGGAATAAAGATTTTTCTTACATAATCTAGCTGATCTTTTTGAAAAAGCGTTTTTATAGTTGAGACGGGATCTAGAAAGATGTTTTTAATAACGTCTGTAGGAGACTCTCCATAATCCGAATAAAACTGTAGTGCGAAATGCTGACTTCCTGAGGCATTAGGAATTGCATGCCAGATAAGAATATAAAATATTAAAAACGAAATAGTAAAAATAGAAGCGCCAAGCATCCGTCGTTTGTTAAATAAAAATATGTATGCGCCAAACAAAGCTGTAATTACCAAAATCTGTTCTTTTGTAATACCGGCAAGAATTAAAAAGAGTGTCATTGGCAGGTATTTCTTATTAAGCATGAAGTAAAAAGCTCCCAGGAAAAAAGTGGTCGCGAGTGAAACCGCATGAAAATCAAAGAGGTTTGTATAATTTACTGCGGGGTTTATGAAAAAGGCAAAAGCAAAAACTAAGGCGACCAGTTTGTTTTTTAATATTTTCCAAGCAATGGCATAGACAAAAATTCCACCAAGAGCGAGGATAATAGATTGAGTAAAAAGAAGCATTTTCGGGCTCTCCCACAAAAGATATAAAGGAGAAAGGAAAATAAGGATAAAATCTGAATGAAAGGCCAGGCGTGAGACTGTCTCGGTCCCATTAGGGTCTGTGAGCTGAAAAATCCTTCCGTGTATGGTGTTCCATACAGTCTGATCCATATTTCCTAAGTCAAACCTGCCGGTGTAAAAACTATCATGCTTTAAAAACGTAGCTAGAGTGAAATAGAGGGTATAAGAGACCGAAAGTAAGAAAAGGATCACTTCGTGTTTATACTTGAGCAATAGGCTTAAGAATCTTCTTGTATTTTGAGCGAATAATCTAGCTGCGACGAAAATCAGTGCAGCAAAAATCACCTCAGAAGCCATAAGGATAATCCTTGAAAAGATAGCAATTAGCCCAGCATTTCCTATTGGAAGGGATTTTGATAATCCGAATGTAATCACAGCTTCTCTAACTCCAAGTCCTGATGGAGTAATAATTGATAAGTATCCCGTAAGGAGAGCAAATGAGAAAAACCCAACGTATTTGAGAAATTCGTGAGGATTTAACGGAAAGACCGAAGACGATGCAAAAAAAGTTCCTGCTCCGAAAGAAAAAAATGCAGCGGTATAAATAAAAAGAAGAAAGGCGTTTTCTATTAGATCAAAATCAGGGAAAATACTTGAAAATCTCTTTCTTTTTAACAAGCCATTCCCCGAGATCCACAAACCTGCTCCCAAGGCGACTATTGAGTATGAGATGGCTCGGAATTGGAAATTCAATGAGACTCCCAAATACTCAAGAGCAACTGGAATAGCGAGAAGAGAAAGTATGGCACAAGACACTATTACCAGCTCTATTTCGTATAGCATTAGGAGGCTGGATGTTTTTTTATCAACTTTTAAGTCTTGGAAGAGAGAAGCTCTGCTTAGGAATGACCAGATATTTCCGGGAACAAACCGTTTTAATTCGGAGAACTCCCACGCATATCCTGTTTCCAAAATGTCCAGTCTGTGACCTTTCTTATCAAGCATTCTGTGCCATGAATATATCCGCAGTAAATAACAGATAAAAAAGAGTAACAAAGAAAGAAGTAGGAAATAAGGATTCGGGTTTTGTATTAGAGGGATTACTTCGTTTCCCTTTTCTACAATAAACTTACCAACGTACAAAAGCGCAATTATGGAAAGCGGCCAGCCCAGGAGTAGTTTGGCCCAATTTAAAAACCGATTCACAGAGGAATTATAGCATTTACTAGTCCTTTTTCTTGAGCTTCCCTGGATTCTGCTGTATAATAAAAACGAAAAATCGGTGGCTTTTGAGTGTCGATTTTGCGATCCCTAAAGGGAAATCGTTGGGAAAACCGCGAGGTTGTCCCATTTAGCGCCTGTAGCTCAATGGATAGAGCACCTGGCTTCGGACCAGGGGGTTGGGGGTTCGACTCCCTTCAGGCGCGCACTGCCATAATTAAATAATGAGTAGAGTGATTGAAGGCGAAGCCCTAAGAGGCATCGCACATATAGTTGAGGGAGCACGAGCAGAAGCTAGTAGCTCAACTTGCTCCAAAGACCACAGAGGTGCAGTTGTCTTTAGAGATAGGCAAGTATTGGGTATGGCTACAAATGGACCAATTTACCCTCATGGATGTAATCCCGCGACATGTTTTGATGTTTGCGGACTTTTCACAATGCATGCCGAACGGCAGGCATTAGTTAATGCGTTAGCAGATGGTCAAGACTTAAACGGTGCTTCTGTACTTCATGTAAGAATCAATGAAAACGAAGAAGTTCAAGTATCTGGAAAATTAAGATGCGAAGACTGTACAGGATATATGGCACGCTTTTTAAGAAAGGGTATTCTCTTAAAAGAATTTATTCTTCTCCAAGAAGGTGGCTGGACTGCTTATGAAATTTCAGAAGCAGACGAAGTCACAAGAAGAAACATTGGCCTCACATAAAATTGCTTTACTCCTGCTATACTAGAGGGCTATTCGTATCTTAGGGCATCGATCGGATTTAATTTGGAGGCTCTTATTGCCGGAGCCATTCCAAAAACAACTCCCACGAGAACCGAAAAACCAAAGGCTATAAGGATAGACCATGCGGTCACTTGAGAAACTAGTATCTTTGCGATTATTAAAGATGCAGCCATCCCTAAGGCTATTCCTATCAGTCCTCCTCCAACGGAAATCATAATGGACTCAAGTAAAAATTGTTTTAAGATATCCGATCTTTTTGCACCCAGAGCCTTTCGAAGTCCGATTTCGCGCGTTCTCTCAGTGACAGATACAAGCATAATATTTGCAACTCCGATCCCTCCTACCAATAAAGAAATTCCGGCGATTCCTCCTAAGGCGAGTGATAAGACATTTGTAACATTCGAAACAGTTTCCGAGATGGAATCTGCGGTTTCTATAGTGAAGTCGTCCTTAGTCAGTCGCTTTAAAAGTGTCGTTTCGACTCTTTTTATAGCTATCGGTATCAGTTCTTTACTGTCTGCAGATATAACAATTTGCCGAATGTATGAAGTTCCGAATTGAGATTGAGCTAGCTCTACCGGAATATAAACAATATTGTCTCTGTCAAAGGCTCCAAAAACAGTCCCTGTTTTGTCGGCTACTGCTATAACAGTGTATTGCTTTTCGCCAACATATATTCTTTTTCCAATGGGATTTCGGTTTTTAAAAAAGTGTTCGTTAATCTTATATCCCAGCACTACTATTGGAGCGCCTGATGCCTCCTGACTTTTGGTAAAAAAGTTGCCATATTTCATCTTAAGGCTCGTGACAACTTGAGGATATTCATAGCTTACCCCTCCAACAAATGCGTCTTTGATTTTGACGTTCTTATATTTAATAATTGCCGCTTGCTGAAGAATTGGAGTGACTTTACCAATTCCAGCTAAATTTCTTTGAATGTTTTTCGAATCCGAAAGTTTCAGATTTGTAGAAAGAAAACCTCCAAAGATATTGCCTTCTCCTCCCGGTAAAACTTCAAAGATGTTAGAACCAAGGGATGAGATTTGGCTGGTGACGTAGCTGTTAATCCCTGAACCTATTGAAACCAGAACAATGATCGAAAAAACTCCTATTACTATTCCAAGAGTTGTTAGAAAACTTCGGAGTTTATTTACCGCGATTGCATGTATTGAAAGAGTAATTAGTTCTCTTAAATCCATTATTTTATTTCCCCGTCTTCTAAATGAAGCATTCTTTTGGCTTGATTGGCAATATCTTTCTCATGAGTAATAAGGACGATCGTTTTGTCGTCTTTGTTCAGCTTTTTTAGCGTATTCATAACGTCCTCACCTGATTTTGTGTCTAAATTACCGGTCGGCTCATCTGCGAGTATTAGTTCAGGATCATTCATAAGCGCACGGGCTATTGCTACACGTTGTTGCTGACCTCCGGACATTTGGTTTGGTCTCTTATTTAACTGGTCTTCAAGCCCGATTTCAGTCAGAAGTTTGGTAGCTCGCTCAAGTCTTTCTTCCTCTGAAACGCCGGCGTAGATGGCCGGTAGAGTAACATTCTCCAAAGAAGTAGCTCTTGGAAGAAGGTTAAAAGACTGAAAAACAAAGCCTATCTCTACATTTCTTTGACTTGCAAGACTATCTTCGTCCAGCTTGGAAACATCAACACCGTTCAGTTTGTAGGCGCCGGAGGTGGGCGTATCTAAAAGTCCAATTAAGTGCATCAAGGTAGATTTACCGGAACCTGACCTGCCTGTTATCGCAATGAACTCTCCTTTGTTAATTGTCAAATTAATATTTCGAAGTGCTACAGTTTCTACGCCTTCGGATCTGTAAACCTTAGATATACCCTTCATCCAAACAATCGGGACGCTATTTTTCATTTGAAACTATTTTCTGATTAATTTTAGTGGAACTAAATTCGGATCAACTGCTACGACATCTCCATCTGAAATTCCTGAAACAATTTCTGCAAGAGTATCGCTTTGCAGTCCTACCTTGATTTTTGTTTTTTCAAAATAATTTCCCCTTTTTACGAAGACATATTCGTCTTCAAAGACACTTGAAGAAGGAACTGATAGAATGTTTTTCTTTGACGATACTATTATGTCCGCGTTACCGCTCATTCCCACTCGGTATTTTGAAGGATCAGAAAGACTAGCTTTTACATAAAATGCATTTCCGCCAGATGAAGTTTTGTGACTTACGAAGTCAATACTGTTAATCTTGAGGGTAACTTCTTTATCTGGGAAAGAGTCAAATATTACTTTCATTTCTTGGCCCTCTTTGATATTTCCAATGTCTGCCTCATCAACTTCCATTTTAAAGCTCAAAGAAGATGGGTCGGTAACAGCAAAAGTAGTAGTCGCAGTTACATTTACACCGGCTACCGGAGCATCAGACCCTGTAATGATCCCATAAATTGGAGAGTAAAGGGTTGAATGAGCTAAATCGTATTCAACTTTTTTCATCGAGTCATAGGCTTTGTTCTGTGCAGCGTCTAATGCAGTTCTTTCTATTTTTTCGTCAAAACTTTCCGTTGAGTTTTTATGACCATCGTAATATTTTTCCGATTCTGCCTTGGCTGCTATAAAATCTTGCTCTGCTTGTCGAAAACTTGCCTGAAGCTTATTCTTGTCAAGAGACGCTATTGCCTGCCCTTTAACGATATAATCTCCTTCTTTTACTCCTACCCAGCTTAAAGCTTCACCCGATTGAAATTTTAAATCGACAGTTAGATCGGCTGCTACGTCTCCTGTCACGGAAACGATTTTTGTAACGTCATTTTTCGAAGCGGTTGCCGTAATAGTGGCGTTATCCCTCTTTGGGAGAAGGAAATATAAAAGTAGAAATAACGGAATAAGTCCCAGGACTAAGGGTTTTTTGTGACGTTTAATTAGGGGCAGGAGTCTCTCAGCAAACATTACCGCGTATTATACAACGAAACTAAGCCTATAGCAAAACTCTGTTGTCTTTTGAGGCCGTTTTTTAGTATACTAAAAGTGCTTTCGGGCCGCTAGCTCAACTGGCAGAGCACCTCCCTCTTAAGGAGGTGGTTACAGGTTCGACTCCTGTGCGGCTCACAACCTATAGTTTGATTATCTCCCCCATCTATGATATATTCTCCGCCATGCCTAAGGAAATTACGTTTTATCACGAAGGTAAAATGCCACGGAAAGTTCAAATTGAGGAAGGGGATTTACTTGGCTATGGTTACCATGGAATGGTTTTAGGTGCAGAAATAACAGTCGGCAAACACAAAATAAATTTAGCTATCAAAAAATTTAGGGATACTGAAAATGAGGGACTCGTGTTGAGTTCTCAACAAAACGCACAAAATGCTATGGAGAATTACAGAGCTGCTAAGACAGCTGGACTGAAAGTGCTTCCCACATACAGATTAAGTGAAGATGGTACTAGTATATTAATGACGAATGGGAACCTAGGAAGTCGCCGATGTTACTCGTATGACGATGTACTTAGCGTTGAAGCCAGAGCGGTTTTAGGAAGAAGCTTATTAGATTATAGTGAACTAATTGATGGTATGTTTTCTCAAGCTACATTAGCCTCGGGCTCGAATATAGCACTACTTAGAGATGCTTTTTTCTTTATCGTCGATGAGAAATCAGGCGACATAGATTTTGTCATAGGAGATTTAGACAGAGTTGCCACCATAGGAGAGGGACCCAATATGAAACAGATTTATGAATCTCATAACGCTCTAACTGTAAAATGGGCTCTACGTAATTTCCTAGAGAACAACTTACCTAATCCTGAAATTGCATTAGAAAAAATCCAATGCAGATACGAAGATGCTTTCAATGCGATTGATATTCCATTAACTAATGGTAGTTCAGCTGTAAAGCTGGCTTGAGACTCGGATTCAGGAGGATATTCCACTGTTCAAGCGATCCTCGTATTTGGTTCCAATTCTGAAACATTTGGCTCACAAGTATGGAGAAAGATTGAAGGAGGTTCGGTGGATTTGGGAAAGCCCAAACTGTTTAAGAGCCTCTTTATGATATCGGGTTCCATATCCTTTATTTCTTTCAAACCCGTAATTAGGGTAAACTCTGTTTAGGTCTCTCATAAACTTATCCCTTTCCACCTTGGCAATTATTGACGCCGCAGCGATGGATATAGATTTTCTATCCCCGCCTATTATCGCTTTTTGATTTTTAAGTCCTATTCCCCTAAGGTATTTAACGTGAAATCCGTCCGCCAGAACGAAGCGTTTCCCCTTCAAGCTTTAATAGAGACTGCGCAATAACTTTTCGAAAAACCATTTTATTTGCAACCCCAATCCCCTTTTTGTTTATTACTCCAACTCCTATGCTTGCGATGGAATAAAACAGCGCGGATTTTTTTATTTCTACAGCCAGAGTCTCTCTTTCCTTCGGTTTAAGAAGTTTGGAATCATTTATAAATTTAAGAAAGGGACTTTTAAAAAACCTCGGGAATACTACGGCGGCAGCAAATATTGGTCCTGCAAATGCTACCCTGCCCACTTCGTCAATTCCTATCGCAAAGTCATACCCTGTGTTCCAGAGGATTTCTTCTTCGTCAAAGGAGGGTTTCGTCTTCATGATCGTAAGGCCTATTTATATTGATTTTTCTTTAACCCATCAAATTTAGCGGCCATAGTTGGATTGCCTTTGGTTAATTTTTTGATTGTAAGATCCTCTGCTTTGTTATTGGCTATGCGATAGTGATCATCGGCTTTTTGCAGATTCTCTTTGGTTTTTTGTAGTTGAGCTATAGAATTATCAATGTTTTTAATAGCATCTATAAATCGATCGTGGGCGAGCAAATAGCTTCGACCAAAAGCATTCTTAAACTCGACTAGCTCATTCTCAAAGTTTGCAACATCAATGTTTTGATTGCGAACCATAGCGAGTTCTGCTTTATATTGGAGTGAATTAAGGGCAGCATTACGCAGAAGAGTAATCATTGGAATAAAGAATTGAGGGCGTATGACATACATTTTGTTGTAACGATGGGATACATCTACGATGCCAGTGTTATACAGTTCGCTTTCTAATTCGAGTAGAGAGACTAACACTGCATATTCGCATTTTTTCTCGGTCCTATCCTTATCAAGCTCTTTTAAGAAATCTTCATTGCGCCTTTTAATAGCTGTCTCTTCGTTTTCATTTTTCATCTCAAACATAATTGAGATAAATTCATTGCCTTGCTCATCGGATTCGCGATAGATGTAGTCGCCTTTACTGCCGCTACTAGCATCATTATCTTTGTCAAAGATGGCGTATTTGAAGGCTGTTGATCGTAACTTTTCAAATTCAATTTCACAATGCTGCTCTAGAGTCTCGCCCAACATTTTCGTGGAGAGTTTTGTCTTCATATCCTTAAGGCGTTCTATTTCCTCTTTGTAGCTTATCTCTATCGACTCCTTTTGTATCTTAATCTGATCACGTTCTTTTTCAATTGGGTCAACAGCTTTAATTATGGCGAGTTCTTGCGCTTGACTACTATTTTCGATCTGATCTTCAAGCCTGGTTATTTTTTGATCTTTCTCAGCGATAACCTCTTTTACTTTGATTTCCAATCGGAGATCGCTTTCACGCTTTATCTGCTCTGTCTCCTTTTGTAGTGCGTCTTGTAGTGCGTCATTAAATTCTTTACGTCTAATAGAGTTCACAACTGCTGTTATAGTTGTCTTGTCGATATCAAGATCATGGAGTGACTTCAGGTCAATTAAATCGCCTTTATTGGCATCTTCTTGGAGGACAAGAGTATTTTCGTCTCGTATGGATACTTTTATGGTTTTCATAATCTATTTGGGATATTGTAATCTATATCCTAGCTTATATTTTTCTTGAGAGCGAACTTTCTCCTGTAATTCATGAACTATTGCTTCTGACAGTTCGACCTTTTTTTTGCAATGAGGACAAATGATAGAATCCATTAAAGTTTAATATACCCCCCAATCGTATTATTTTCAACCCTTCAAATTTATTCAGGGTAAAGCATCATAAATTGACACAAAAACTTTTTTTCTGCTACTCTTTACTTAAGAATGAAATCCTTCATAAGGTCGGCTTCGATAAACGGTCTTTCTCTATTTGCTCTAGGGCAGGGTCTGGAGGGAGTCGTTGTTACCGGAGGTTTAAGAACGTATGTTTTGGGAGGAATAATCCTTTCAATTCTTAGCGTTACTCTAAAGCCTCTGTTCGGTCTTATCTCGCTTCCTTTAAATATGGTTACATTGGGAATGTTTTCTTTTTTTTCAAACGCTATTCTTCTATATATCCTGACAATTCTTGTGACTGAAATAAAAATATCTGCTTTTACTTTTCCAGGATATTCTACGGCTGGCTTTATAATTCCCGAAATCCACTTTAATTCTCTTTTTGCATATGTAATTTCTGCCTCGGTTCTCTCTCTAGTTCAGGGGTTTATTAACTGGGTGATTAAGCGCTAAGACTTGCGCAGGGGCCTTGGGAAAAGTTATAATGACCCTCAATGGTTCTTTTTATTTTTGAAATTATAATTGCTGCCGCACTAATCGGAGTTATCCTTCTTCAAATGCAGGGATCGGGTCTTTCCGCTAGCTTCGGAGGTTCTGGTGGGGAGTTTTACAGAAGTAGGCGAAGCATGGAGAAAATTCTGGTTTGGGCTACGATAATTCTAGCAACGCTTTTTGCCGTGCTTTCTCTTTTACTTCTAATACCCCGTTAAGAAAAGAGTATGATTTTTTTAAAAAGGAAAAGACTGGTAGTCTGGTTGCTTAAGGCGTATCTAAAAAGATGGGGAAAGACGATTCTCGTATCTTTTATTTTGGGTCTCATATTCTTTTCCTTTGCTTTTCTTAACAGATCGTTTCTTCTCTCTAAGGTTCCCTTTTCTGTCGAGGAAGAACGGATTGGAATAGCAGGAGCTCTTACGATAGATGATCTGCCAGCGGAGGTGCTTGATAGGGTATCAATTGGCCTTACCAGGGTTTCATCGGACGGAAGGGTCTCTCCCGCAGCTTCTGAAAAATGGGAAATAAAAGATGACGGAAGAACTTACGTATTCTATTTAAGGGACGATATATATTTTTCAGACGGTGAAAAATTAACTTCCAGGCTAATTAATTATGACTTTACGGATGTTACGGTACAGCGTCCGGCAGAGAAAGTAATTGTATTTAAGCTCAAAGATCCCTACACGCCATTCATAGTTACCGCTTCGAGAAAGATATTTAAAAAGAACTTTATAGGGCTTGGCGAATACAGACTCACGGACGTAAAGACTAATGGAGAATTTATACAGTCGGTAAAATTAACTTCTGTAAAAGACCGCAAAAAAGTAATTTATCAATTTTATCCAACACAAGAGGCGCTTAAAAACGCGTTTGTTCTAGGTGAAGTCACAAAGGTTTTAGACATTAACGATACTGTAGTCTACGGCACGAATCTTGCTTCTTTTAGAAATGCCAAGATATCAAAAGGCGTAAACGAAAACAAGCTTGTGACTGTTTTCTATAATACCCAGGACAAAGTTCTTTCAGATAAAAAAATAAGAAAGGCTCTCACGTATTCTCTTCCAGACCAGTTTAAATATGGGAGACGTAATTTTCTATCTTTTCCCGAAGGCTCTTGGGGAGCAGAGTTGGTATCAGGCATTCCGAAGAGAGATTTAGAGCACGCGAAGACACTTCTTTCGGACAGTAGCGCTTCAGATTCCGGAAAGCTTGTTTTAGAACTTAAGACCTTGCCTCAGTATGAAAACGTGGCAGAAGACGTGAAGAAAGTATGGGCGGAGCTTGGCGTTAGTGTAAAAATAGAAAAAATAGATACGGTGCCTGATGTTTTTCAAGTTTTTTTAGGCGAGTTCTTTGTTCCTAAAGATCCGGACCAATATGCCCTTTGGCATTCGGATCAATCAAGTAACATAAGTAAATATAAAAACCTAAGAATCGATAAGCTCCTAGAGGACGGAAGAAAGACAGTAGATTTAAATGAGAGAAAAAAGATTTATGCTGATTTCCAAAAGTATTTGCTTGATGATGCCCCTGCGTCCTTTCTATTCTTCCCCTTTGTCTATAAGGTCGAGCGGAAGTAGGATTTATCTCTTAGCTTTTTGTGGTAAGTTATAGCAAATCGGTGTGCTTCATCCCGGATTTTCTTAAGTAGATTAAATGCGGGAATCTTTGAAAATTTAATTTCTTTAAAATCTTCCGTAATTATTGTTTCCTGCCTTTTTGCAAGCCCAATCAGGGGAATCTTTAATTCGTACTCCAAAAGAATTTTTTTAGCGCTACTTACCTGCCCTTTGCCTCCATCGACAACAATGAGGTCCGGGTGCGGCCAATCGTTTTTAAACCTTCTCCTCAGTACTTCTTTAATCATTTCGAAATCATTGGGAATAACAATTGGTGGATTTTTTATACGAAAACGTCTGTATGAAGATGAATCCCTCTGCCCGCGGGTAAAAACTACCATAGATCCTGTGGCAAATTTCCCTGAAATATTTGAAATATCATAGCACTCAATTCTTTCAAGACGTTTAATTCCTACACCGTTTTCTTTAAGAATTTGCTTTAAGCTTTCGGTCTCCTTGGCATAAATATCTTCGATTAGGTTTGGATTAACCTCATACCTGAAGGGATTTATCGCAGGTGAAGTTATTCTGAGGATAGCATTGATTTTCCGCTGGGCTTTTTCCGCCTCTTCATAGTTTTCCCGTTCACTAAATGATTCTCTTTCTTTTTCAAGCTCTAAAGTTATGCTCTTGGTTTTTCCATCTAGAAACTGCGTGATATGTCTGATGTTTTTTCTGTATTCCTTATAAGAATCTTGCGAATCAAATACATAAGGGCACGGACAAAGCCCCAGGTGGTTATAAAGACACACTCTTTTGGGGTGATTAATGACTGACTGATAAGGAAAAATTTTTCTAATTAGTTTAAGAACCGTATATAGGTCTTTTGAGCTGGGATAGGGGCCAAAATATATAGAGTCTTTATCGTCCGACCTTCTAGCTACTAAAACTTTTGGATATCTGTCCTTTTTAGTTATTTTCACAAACGGGTATGCTTTTCCGTCAGTGAGTCGGGTATTGTATTTAGGTGAATATTTTTTGATTAGACTTGCTTCAAGCAAAAAGGACTCAATCTCCGATTGAACTTCGATATATTTTATTTTTCTAATTTTTTCTACAAGTGCTTTGGTTTTTGGTTCTAGGTGTTTTGGGCTCCTGAAGTAGGATGAGGCCCGGTCTTTCAGATTTCTTGCTTTACCGACGTAGAGTACCCTATTCTCGTTGTCGAGAAAGATGTAGGCGCCGGAGTTTTTTGGCAACGATAATGCTTGTGATAGTAAAGATTCCAATTAAAACACCTCCTAGAATTAAATAGTAGTTTAGGAAGATTGGGGAGACTTTGATTTTGACATCATCTTCTTTGCTACCGAGGCTAATTTTAATATTATCGGTTCTGTTTGTCAAAAACGGAGTTTTGTTAAACGATAATACCACTTCTTTCTTGCCGAAGGGAGGAATATTTTCTATTAGGTGGAATGGTTTTTTAGGGGTAAGAATCTGGGAACTTGCAGTAAGAATTCCCTCATCAAACATCTCGCCGTTATTATTTTCTACGATTACTACTCCCTCAATTGAAAGACCGGCTGTATATTTTTTGTTAAACAGAGGCTTGAGTGATATATTTACCGGAGTTTTCTTATATGTTCTTTCAAGGGATACTTCAACGTTTTTTACAGACTCATTCCCAGCAAATTTATATCCCCCGGCGGGTATTGGGTACTGACTGTCTATTCCTCTTATGACAAAAGCAAAGTGATCGAAGTCGAGAGTTTTAAAGTAGTCAACTCCGTTAGTTGTATTCCCCCATGTAGGATCTACCATAATCCAGGCCCTGCGTTTTGAATCGTAATACTCGGGCCAGGCGTGTAAAACGTCTTTAATTAGGGATAAGGGGCGTTCGCTTGAGTTAGCAGTGTATGCGAATCCGTTAACCTCACGGGCCGGAATTCCCGCAGCTCGGGACAGGGCTATAAAAAGATCTGAAAATTCAAGGCATACCGCAGAATCAGGCTTATTAAGAGCATCTAGTGCCCCTAGCCTTACTTGACCTTTTTTTACCCGCTGAAAATCATATTTAAGGGTCTTAAGCGTGTAATTGTAAATTGCCTCAGGCGTTTTTAGCTCTTTTGCATGTCTTTGTATTTTTGGATCATTTGTCTGCCAGTATTTTGTAGGCTTCAAATATTCCGAAAGGTCTTCGCTTTTGACTTCTTGGGGCTTAGGGTTTAAATAAACCTGAGCGTTTCCCAGCACGTTTACCTCGATACGCTCCCGGGATTTAAGACTGAACTGCGCAAGCCAGTTCCCATCCCTATCTACCACTACATCTGTCGGCTTGGGTAGAATGTCATCAATTGAAACATTTTGGTAGTTGGTTGAGGGAGGGAGGGCTATCTCTGTACGTACAGGAAAAAGGTTCGCGTTTTCAAGCTGATACCTTAGGTTAAATCTATAGACTTGATAGTCTCCATACGCCATTGAGATGCCTGAATTTCCCAGGTCTTTTTTATCAAAAACTACAGTGTTGGAGGATGATGTGGCGACCCTTTTAATGTCGGGTTTTATGTAGACGGGACTTCCCAAGGACTGCGGTACTATTACAGATGAGCTGAATTTGTCAAAATCGTTACTGTCTGAAAGTCCCGGAATGTTTACCTCCCAAATCCTGCCCTGGCTTTGTGCTACTTCAAATGTATCAAAAGAAATTGAAAAATTAAGCTTTTGATCTTTCCCGACAACCCTTTGGTTAAATCTAAGTTTAAGTTCAGTTCCCCGGTCGTTTTCTGTTTTCTCAACACCGATTGGTCCTTCTCCGTCAGAGGCTTGTATGTTTTCAAGATTCTTAAAACCAACAACAAGCGTATAGGAGGACGCGTATGAATCACCGCTTTTGTTTATGAGGGAATTATTGAATCTAACATTTGTTCTGCCTGTATTCTGGATAGTATAAATAGCATTAGACTCCGTAGAAAAAAATTCTGAAGCAAAAGCGTTTTTAGGAAAGAAAATGATCAAGAGGAGAAAAAGGGACAGTAATATCTTTTTCATTAAAAAAACTTTTTTAAAAATTGCCCTGTGTAAGACCTGGGATTTGCTGCTATAGCTTCGGGTGTGCCTTCTGCTATGACTTCCCCTCCCCTGTCTCCGCCTTCCGGGCCTAGATCTATTATATGGTCTGCGTTTTTTATGATGTCAAGGTTATGTTCTATAACTATAACAGTATTTCCGATATCTACCAGCCTGCGAAGTACATGAAGTAGTTTCTCGAGATCTGCGAAATGAAGCCCGGAAGTTGGTTCATCGAGCATATAAAGAGAGTTTGCTCCTTTTTTTGAGAGTTCTGTTGCAAGCTTTACTCTTTGCGCTTCTCCTCCTGATAACGTCGGCGCCGGTTGCCCCAGCTTTATATAAGAGAGGCCTACGTCGTTTAACGTCTTAAGTTTGTGGTAAAGAGGCGGAATGCTTGAAAAAAATTCCAAAGCTTCAGAAACGCTCATTGCTAGGACGTCGGCGATATTTTTGTCGTTGTAATAAATAGTTAACGCCTCGCTATTATATTGAGCGCCCTTGCACTCCTCACACGTTATGTAGACGTCAGGGAGAAATTGCATCTCGATTTTTATTTGTCCTTCTCCTTCGCACGCCTCACACCTGCCGCCTCTTACGTTAAAGGAAAATCTTCCGGGTCCGTACCCTCTTACTCTAGCGTCTTTTGTTTTCGCAAAGAGTTCCCGGATGTACGTGAATGCCCCTGTGTAGGTCGCAGGATTGCTTCTGGGCGTTCTTCCTATAGCAGACTGGTCAATCATATAGACGTGCTTAACATTCTCAAACCCTACGAGTTCCTTAAAAATCCCCGGCTTTTCCCGTCTGTAGGGATTCTCGATCTGCATAAGAGCCTGATACAGAATGTCATTTATAAGCGTAGATTTGCCGGATCCTGAGACTCCTGTAATTACATTAAGCTTGTTCAACGGAAATGTGACGGTTATATTTTTAAGATTATGTTCCGAAGCATCGATTACCGTAAGCGACTTGCCCTCGTATTCATTTTTGCTCTCTGTTTTTATTTTTTTCTCGCCTGATAAATATTGTCCGGTTAGAGACTTCGGATCTTTTATTATTTCCTCAATTGTTCCTTTGGAAATTATATGTCCTCCTTTTTCTCCCGCCCCCGGTCCGAAATCGACAATATAGTCAGATGATTCCATTGTTTCCTTATCATGCTCGACAACAAGCACAGTGTTTCCCAAGTCGCGTAATTTCTTCAAGGTCTCGATAAGTTTTTTGTTGTCTTTCTGGTGAAGTCCTATTGAAGGTTCGTCCAATACGTAGAGTACTCCAGTTAGTCCTGATCCGATTTGAGAAGCGAGCCTTATTCTCTGTGCTTCTCCGCCCGAGAGTGTTTCCGCGCCTCTTGAAAGAGTAAGGTAATCCAGTCCTACATCGACTAAGAAATTAAGTCTCTGTACGATTTCTTTCATAATGAGCTTGGCAATTGCCTCTTCTCTTGCGGAAAAGTCCAGCCTAGTATCTTCGATGAACTTAAGAGCCTCAAGTATAGGCATGTCGCTGACATTTGTAATCGATTTATCTCTAATCGTTATTAAGTGAGCTTCTTTTTTAAGCCTTGATCCACTGCACGCTTCACAGACCTCGTATTTCATAAATTTTTCTATCTGAGACTTAAAGAATGAGGAGTCAGTAGACCCGTGTCTCTGTCTAAGCTCCCACAGAACTCCCCTAAAGGGCTCTTTTATCACAGTGTTTCTGCCATATCTATTGGATCCCCACACTTCGTACTGATTTTCTCCTGTTCCTTCGAGAATTAGTTCCTTTTTGTTTTTAGAAATATCTTTTAGTCTTACATTGACCGCAATATCATTTTCCTGGGCAAAAGCCTTAAATGTCCTCGAATACCAGGTATCATGCGATAGCATATTGGCGAAAGGAAGTATTCCCCCTTCGCTAATCGTTAGATTGTCATTAAAAACCATGTCTCGGTCTACATTAAGAATTGTTCCCAGTCCGTTGCAGTCAGGGCATGCTCCATGCGGAGTATTGAAAGAAAATATTCTGGGTTCTATTTCGGAAATTGAAATGTTACAGATTGGACATGCGAATTTTGTCGAAAACAGCTGATCTTCCATTTTCTTGGGCTTATCGGGAATACTAAACCCGGCGTCTTTTATAACAGCCAGAATCAGCTCTCCGTTTCCGAGCCTTAATCCCTGCTCTACGTCTGAGGCGATTCTTTGTCTGTCAGTGTCTTTTGTTAGCGAAACCTGGTCGATAACTGCCTCAATTGTGTGTTTGTTGGTTTTAATAAGGACAAAATCTTCTGAAAGGTCAAATATAGTCCCGTCAATTCTGACTTTTTTATACCCTCTTTTCTTTAAATCTAAGAAAAGGTCTTTATATTCGCCTTTTCTGTCTTTTACCACGGGAGCGAGAGTAAGCGCTCTTACTTGTTTTGCGCCAGTTTTGGCATGAATGCCGGTTATGGTATCTATGATGTGTTCTGCAGTCAGGCTTGCTATTTCTCTGCCGCAATTAGGACAGTGTGGGTGTCCAATTCTTGCAAATAAAAGTCTCATGTAATCATAAATTTCAGTAACCGTACCCACTGTTGATCTGGGATTTCTGGAGGTAGACTTTTGATCAATCGAAATAGCAGGAGACAGTCCTTCGATGAGATCAACGTCGGGTTTTTTCATTATGCCCAAGAACTGCCTTGCGTAAGAAGAAAGACTTTCGACATATCGGCGCTGTCCCTCGGCATAAATAGTGTCAAAAGCCAAAGAGGATTTTCCCGAACCCGAAATTCCCGTAAATACGATTAATTTGTTTTTGGGAAGCACGAGGTCAACGTTTTTTAGATTGTGTTCGCGGGCGCCTTTAATTATTATGCTATCCATAGAAGATTTAGTATTTTGGGCAAACAAATATTATAGAGGAAATTTTGTGAAGATTCTAGTGCCTATGAGTCCATAATCTAAAATTTAGTATAAAAATCTTGTGTCAAAACCTAAGTTGATTATGTTTGATCTGGAAAAATCTATTCTAAGGTGATTTTAGCGCTTTAGAGGATAAAGTGCTAATTTAAGAATTTTCGTCGTTTCTTTTTCGCAATTTTATTATGAACCAAAGACCTAAAGATCCTAAGACTAAGAGGCCAAAACCTAGCGCCAAGTTTCTCTGGATTCCTTTAGTAACTTCCGAAGGCGTTTCTCCTAAAACTCCTTTTTCAGGTGAGGATGTTGGACTTAGCTCAGCTGAAGGAGTAGCCTCTCCGAGTACTCCGGGAGCAAATCCTGCGGCTGGGCCTGAAATGAAAGGCCCGGGGACAAAAACTGAAAGTTCGTTCGAAAAATCTCCGGGCATGCAGTCGTTGCCTGCTCTTACTTTAAAGTAATAAGTCACATCTCCTGAAAGACCGGAAACAGTATAGGAAGTGGTGTCTTTTCCGCCGACATTAGGATTGCCATATGTCTGGCTACCGGATGATGTTCCATATGTAATAAGATAATAGGTTACAGGATCGGATGCCTTACTCCAAGTAAGCGTTACTTGATTATTTGCATTTGAAACTGCGGAAAGAAGAACGGGCGCGCCGGAAGGTTTGACTGCACCGCAAGAAGGGGTAGAAGCAGTTCCTCCGCTCGGAACAACGTCCTCTGCCAAAAGGACTGTAGTAGCAAAAGATTTTTCATCAGAGATTTTTTCCGGAGATGCGCGAGAAACAGTTCTATAATAGTAGGTTGTTTCAGGATTTAAGCCGGTTAAGTCGACAGAATGAGAGGTGACTTTTGGTGAGGTATCAAACTCGTCTGTCGTACTGGGATATCCGTATTTGTCAAGAGGAGTTTCTCCGCTTGAAACTGCCGTGGTGTGAGATACCGTGTCATAAATCACTCTTGAAGTAGCCGGTTCATCGGTGGTCCAAGTAATCGTAGTGGTGGTTGATCCGATAGATGAAGAAGATTCTTCAGATATTACAGGCGCAATTCCATAAATAGCTGTCAATATATCGCTTGGGTTACCTGCATTATCATATGCGATAGCTTTGATAGTCATATCCTTATCCACGGTAATTGCACCTGAATGTAAAGTGGAAGAATTGTCAGGCGTATCTCCGTTTGTCGTATAATAAATTCCTTCCAATCCGGTTCCGCCGTCATCGCTACTGGTTAATGTTACTGACTGGTCGCTAATATAGTCTCCGGCGGGCGGATCGGCAACAGGTATTAATGGGGGTGCTCCATCTGAGGTGAACCATTCTCCGTCCTCAAGCTCATTACCTACCATATCATGCGTGCTTGTATCCTCGTCCTCGCTTGAAGTATAGGAAACATTAGGCGTAGTCCCTGTATCCGAGTTTCCGCTTTCGGAAAATGTAAGAAGCAGTATGTTATCATTTTCATTCTCGCCTGTACCAATCACTTCGTCCGAATATCCGTCTACATCCCATCCGTCACCATCGGCAAACTCGCTATCATCAAGCATATCGTCGTCGATATCCTCGGAAAATGTAAGTTCGATTGCGTCAATTTGACCATTGGTATCAGTATCACGGGTAAAGGCAGATAAAAGTACAGGTAGAGCCTTATCATCGGCCGATGCCTCATAAGACTCCAGCTCATTGCCGACCGCATCGTGAGTGCTACTCGGGTCTCCCCCGCCACCTGAAGAAGCATAGGTAACAACCGGTGTCGCTCCGGTATCAAAAGATTCTCCCTCGTCAAAAGCCAGAAGCAGTTCGCTGTCATTCTCGCCTTCGCCTGTACCGATTGCTTCACCATCGTAGTCGATAATATCCCAGCCGTCAGGATTACCGGAATCTAAGAGTGAATCATCTATGTTTTCGGAAAAGGTCAGCTTAATTGCATCAATCTTGCCATTTCCATTTGTATCTTGAGTTTCGGTTGATTCCAGCGTCGGTGCGGTTGTATCTACTGTAAAAGATGCAAAGTTGTAACCGAAATTCCCCGCAAAATCATACGCCCCAACATATAAGGTATGAAGTCCTTCGCCTGGGTAGGGCATTGTATTATCTTCATCGATGAAAAGATTCTCAGAGAGAGAATCGAAGACCCCATCTAATGC